>CXWL01005852.1_pt1:0-55000 | contig 136570 bp, 107 predicted proteins | sample 590931 | NCBI WGS metagenome assembly CXWL01 (sample SAMEA3498368, study PRJEB10139) | groundwater metagenome | biome: water well; material: biofilm material | place: Germany | collected 2015-04-27
GTCAAAAGCAGGGCGGCCAATACGACATACGTTGCCCAGCGCATGGATGGCCATCCTTACCGATTGCCGAGCGAAGCCTGAAAAGGCGAGGAAGTCCGACCCGGTTTTTCCGCAATTTCGATCAACGCCCGCGCCGCAGAAATTTGAACGCGAGGGTCGATCCCGTCGTTGAGGTAAGTTTCAAGCAGGGGAACGGCCCGGGAATCTCCAATCGCTCCCGCGGCCGCCGAGGCCAGTTGGCGGATGCGCAGCAATTGATCCGCAGGCGGATCGTCGGGTTCCTGACGAACCGGCTGATTGGGCTTGAGCGCGTCGAGCACCACCGGCAACCCCGCGTCAATGCCAAGTTTGCCTAGGGCGCGAGCCGCGGCCAAACGAGTTTCCAAATGGCTTCCGCTGCTTAATTTGTACCGAAACGCGTCCTCGTAGACCGGATCACCAGTGCCCGCCAGCGCATTGATCGCAAAGACCTCTTCGGACCCGACGCCGGAATTTGCCATGAAAGAGAGCTCGCGGGCAGCTTCCTTGTTGCCCAGGCGGGCCATGCCCTCTAGGGCGTGGTGACGAACGCCGGGATCGGAATCTTTCATCGCACGAGCCAATACCGTCACAGCGGATGGCTGGCCAAGCATGGAAATGGCGATTGCCGCGTTTCGCCGCACGATCGGATCGGGGTGCAGCAGAACGTAGTTGGGCAGGCGACCCGTTTGCTCGGCATGACCCAGTCGGTGCATGGTGTAGATTGCGGCCACGCGCACGTTTTCGTCCTTATCCGCAAGGCACTTTCGGATCATCGAGGTTGCCCCCGCGTCCTTGAGCCTGCCAAGCACCATACAAGCCGCGAATCGCACCCCGGCATGATCGTCCAGCAAAGCCGAACGAACCCAGGGAAGCACTTCCGGCGAAGCGATGGACTCCAACACCTCGACCGATTCTGCCCGTACCACCGGATTGTCCTGATACGACAACCCGGCTTTGATCACATCCATCGGTCGCGGCGACTGAGGTGTGGCAGATGTCCTGGGAATCGGCGTCTGTGGCTGCACGCATCCAATAACGGTCAGCATCCACAAGCAGAGGAACGCTTTGATTCGCGCCAATTCCATCATTCTTCGATCAACGCCCTTGCACGCATGATCCAGTAATCAACAAAAAACGCCAACAATACGAGCACGCACAGCCAGCCAAACCAGTCTCCCAAACGGGTATAGAACGTATAACGCGAATCCACCGAAACGTTGGCCACCGAATAGCCAACCTCGCGAGGCCAATCATCGTTCGGGTCTCCCCGCACCCGGTCGTGAATCTTACCAGAGGGATCAATGAAAGCGCTCACGCCGGTATTCACCGCCCGCGCGATGCCCACGCGGTTTTCCACCGCGCGAAACACGCAGATGGACAGGTGCTGCGGCTGTTGGTGGTTTCTCCCAAACCAGCCGTCATTGCTGATGTTGAGCAGAAAATCGACTTGCTTCTTATCGCCGCCGTTGGCGAATTTCCGGGCGACATACGGCATCACGTCCTCGTAGCAAATCGGAACCCCAAACCGGAAACTCCGATCCGGCATGGAAGTAGGCTTCATTTCAAAGACGCGAAAGCCTTCGCCGTGGAAAAGCGAATACTCGTAATCTCCCTTGGGCCCGGCGAAAGGCATCATACGGTTCATCCAAAAGTAGAGGAATCGCAGGCTGGTGAAGCGAAAGGGCACCACCTCGCCGAAGTAGACCAGATGAACCTTGTCATACCGATCGGGCTCCCGGCCATCGGGATGAAAAATGGTCGCCGAGTTGTATTTGCGATCCTTGGACAGCAAATCCAACGGCGTCAGAACAACGGACGCGCTGCCGGTGACGACGTAGGCCCGGTGGTCTCTCGCGTGCTTTTGAAACGCATCGAAGCTCGATCGTGAGAGCGGGGGATAGGTGAAGTCGCGAGCCTCCTGATTCAGGTACATCATCCAGGGCGTTTCGGGCAGCAGGTAGAGGTCCGGCGACTGCGCAGCGGCAGCGTTCGCCAGGGCAAAATGCGCAGCGCGCTTGTCAATGTCGTTGGATTCCTCTCCATCCACGCTCATCACGTAATCGCCTTGCAGCAGGGCGATCTTCGGTCCTACTGAACTTGTGTCTCGACGAAGTTGAGCCTGGCCGTAAATGCACACGAAAACCAGAAGAATGGCGGTAACCACGATGCTTCGTCGAGCCTGCGGGCGGCGGGTAATCCACTCCGCGAGCGGGCGATGTCGAAGTTGAAGGCGGTCTAAAACGATGTCAGCAATAGAACCGTTTATCGCGGCGATCAGAAAGCTCGCACCATAGGCGCCTACGAGGTCGCTGATTTGAATCAGCGTCAGCATCCGGTAGAGGCTGTGCGAAAGGAAGAACCACGGGAACCCCGACATCACAATGGCCCGAAGAAACTCCCCGGCCGCCCAAATGCACGGCAAAGCGATGGCTAGCGGAATGTTTCGACGGCGAGCCACGTGCCGCAGCGGGCAGGCCATTACCGGGAAGTAAATGGAAAGATAAAACGAAAGCGCGACATACCCGGGCCCAGAAGCCTCATAGAGCCAGCGAAGGTTGACCAGAAAAAACAAGAACGCCCAGACGAAACTGTAAAAGTAAACCCGCGGGGCCCGCGACGACAAAGCCACCATCAACACCCAGGGCACAAGACAAACGAACGCGAGTGGCCAAACGCCGATCGGCGTGAATATGAGACTCTTCAGGACGATGGTGGCCAGCCCCAATAGCGCGAGCGTGCGATGGGTGCTGATGACGTAGGGGATGTCGGCCCCAAGCGGTGCCGATATGGCCTTGGAATGGAGGTCGATGACTGCGTGTGTTCGCTTCAAAGATGATGTACACCCGATTGCGTCGAAACGCGGCTCAATCCAAGGGAATGAACTGAACCGCCTCACCGGTTTTCGCAGGCGGGCTGCCTGGGGGACGCACGATGAAAGCCTGCGCCCCGGCCATTCCCAGCGCGTCTCCGGACCCATGCCAAGATAACAGGTGAGCTACGTATCCGCCATTGCCGTCAACGCTCAGGCTCGCGGGATAATAGGCACGCCGCGGACCCTCGGCGGGCAGCGTCCCGCGCAGCTCCGCTTGCAACAAAGGAGGCAGCTCCAGGCGGCCTTGAAGGGCGGCCAGGGCGGGAGCAACCAGTAGACGAAAACCGACCAGAGCGCTAACCGGATTACCGGGCAGGGCGAATACAAGTTGGCCATTGGGAAGCGTGGCGAAAAGGGTGGGGCGGCCAGGTTTGATCGAGATTCTGTGAAAATGAACGGTCGCTCCCAGAGCGATGAGCACATCCGGCACGAAATCAAAAGCGCCCATTGAAACGCCGCCGGTGACGCAGATCACGTCGCAATCAGCAGCTTTCGAGATGGCATCGCTGATGGCGGTCCGCTCATCCCGGGCCACCGACTGAACAGCGGGCTCGCAATGAACGGATCGTATCAGGGACTCCAAAACGTACTGATTGCTATTTCGGATTTGACCTCCGACGGGACGCTCACCGACGTCAACCAGTTCGTTGCCGGTGACGATGATCGCGACTCGCGGCTGCCTGTACGCGACAACTTCCGCCGCGCCCGCCGACGCGCAAACACCGATGTTCACCGGCGTCAGCAGGGAGCCCGCGGGCAGTACAACGTCTCCCGCTTTCTTGTATTTTCCGCGCGGAGTGATGAGCTGTCCCGGTTGGACAGCCTCCAAAATTGTGACCACTCCGCTCCCGGAATCCAACCGAGTTCGTTCCACGCGCACGATGGCGTCTGCCCCTCCCGGGATCGGAGCGCCCGTGTTGATCTGCATCGCCTGGCCAGGTGCGAGCCTGCCTTGCGGAGACGCGCCCGCCGCAATCTGCCCAACCACTCGTAAGTCCACGGGCGGATGGGTCGTATCCGCCGCGCGCACGGCATACCCATCCATAACCGAGCGATCAAACGGCGGCTGATCGATGTCCGTTGCAATCGCCGTCGCCAGCGTGCGAAACAAGGTGTCCGAAAGCGCGACAACCACCGTCGGCAACGCACGACACTGAGCAAGAACAATTCCGAGTGCCTGATCGATTTCGAACATGGACGTAGTTTATCCGTCGGCGCTCCGACTCGATATTGCGGTCGATCGTATCCAGTGGGTATCATCCTCTTGTGCTGACTTTTTCCCTGCAATCGGGCTCCAACGGAAACTGCATCTACGTCGAAGCCAACGGCGCCCGGCTGCTCTTCGACGCAGGGCTTAGCGGCACGTGCGCCGCCAAGCGAATGGCCCAGCACGGCCGCGATATCCGCGACGTCCAGGCGGTCGTGATTTCGCACGACCACGTCGATCACATTAAATGCGCGGGCATCCTTCAACGGAAATTCGGCCTGCCCATCTACGTCACCCGCCGGACGCTCGCTGCAACCTACTGCAAGCTCGGCCAGTTGTCCGACGTCCGCCACTTCGAATCCGGCGACACACTCGAATTCGGCCACGTCAAAGTCCACACCGTTCACACGCCGCACGACGCCGCGGACGGAGTCGCCTTCGTCGTCGAGTGCGAAGGCAAAAAACTCGGAATCCTCACCGACCTGGGCCACCCGTTCCCCGGCCTAGGGTCGCTCGTTGAAGAGCTCGATGCCGCCTACCTCGAATGCAACTACGACCCTCACATGCTCGAATACGGCACGTACTCCGAGGAACTCAAAGCCCGCATCCGCGGCAACGGGGGCCACCTTTCCAACGATGAAGCCGCCCGAATCCTGAAAACCTGCACCAAAAAACGTCCCAAATGGGTGGCCGTCGCCCACCTCAGCGAGGAAAATAACCACCCCCAACTTGCCCACGAAGCCCAGTACAACGCCGTCGGCCGGGACTATCCCGTCTACCACGCTTCGCGGTATGATTGCTCGCCGATGTTGAATGTCTGACGAGCCGCGAACGATCGTTCCGTGGTTGTTGAGTCCCCGGTCAAGCTGGAGAGCAAAATGATTTCCATGACAGAACTCTGGTTGCCCATCCTCCTTTCCGCTGTGTTCGTATTCATTGCGAGCAGCATCTTCCACATGGTGATTCCCATTCACAAAGGCGATTTCAAGAAAATGCCCGGCGAGGAAAAGATTCTTGCCGAGATGCGCGCCCAGGGCGTCCAGCCGGGAAACTACTGTTTCCCCATGTGCGAATCCATGAAGGACATGGGGTCACCGGAAATGATCGCCAAGTGCAATCTCGGTCCGGTTGGATTCGCGCACGTCAACCCGAACGGCCCATGCAATATGGGCAAGAGCCTTATCCTTTGGTTTCTATTTTCAATCCTGGTCGGCGTGATCGTTGCCCTCGCCGCCGGGCCGATATTGCCTCGTGGTGCCGCCTTCAAAAACGTCTTCCATCTAACCGCCCTGGCGGCGGTGCTGGGCTATGCCATGGGCGCAATTCCTGAGTCGATCTGGAAAGGGCAAACGTGGGGCGTCACGCTGAAGTTTGTTTTTGACGGTGTCGTCTACGGTGTGGTTACGGGTGCAACATTCGCCTGGCTCTGGCCCAAATGAAACCGAGCCGCGACCGTGAGGGAGCGGTGTTGGCATTGAGATACGATCCGAACTTTTTTGCGCGGGGAGGGAAAACGCGATGAATGCAGCAACTAAAACCAAATCCGGCCAAATGACCGGACACGACTACATCGAACTGGTCGAACAATCCGCAGCCCACAATTACCACCCATTGCCGGTGGTTGTGGCCGAGGCCGAGGGCGTATGGGTCACCGACGTCGACGGCAAGAAATACATGGACATGCTCGCGGCCTACTCCGCGGTCAACTTCGGCCACTGCCACCCCGAACTCATTGCGACCGCCAAGGAGCAGCTCGACCGCGTCACGCTCACTTCGCGGGCGTTCCACAACGACCAGCTTGGCCCCATGTGCCAGGCACTGGCCGACCTCTGCGGCATGGAGGCCGTGCTGCCCATGAACACCGGGGCCGAGGGCGTCGAGACGGCCATCAAAGCCGCCCGCAAATGGGGCTACAAGAAGAAGGGCGTCCCCGAGGGCAAGGCCAAGATCATCTGCTGCGAAGGCAACTTTCACGGCCGCACGACGACGATCATCAGCTTCAGCACCGACCCGCAGTGCCGAGACGGTTTCGGCCCGTTCACGCCGGGATTTGAAATCGTCGATTACGGCGATATCAACGCCCTGAAAAAAGCGATCGACGCGAACACCGTGGCCTTCCTCGTCGAGCCGATCCAGGGCGAGGCTGGCGTGAAGATTCCGCCCGACGGCTACCTCAAGGCCGTGCGGCAGGTCTGCACCGAAAAGAAAATTCTCTTCATCGCCGACGAAATCCAGGCGGGCCTTGGCCGCACGGGCAAGACTTTCACCTGCGAGCACGATGGCGTGCAGCCCGACATCTACATCCTCGGCAAGGCCCTGGGCGGCGGCATCATGCCGGTCTCGGCCATTGTCACTTCGCACGAGATCATGAGCGTCTTCACCCCCGGCGACCACGGCAGCACCTTCGGCGGCAACCCGCTGGCCTGCGCCATCGCCCGCAAAGTCATCGAAATCCTGCGCACCAATAAGTACCAGGACAACGCGACGAAGATGGGCGATTACCTCATGGGCAAACTCCGCGAAATCAAGACCAACAAGATTGCGAAGATCCGCGGCAAGGGTCTGTGGTTCGGCATCGACCTCACACCCGCCGCCGGCCGCGCCCGCGCTTACTGCGAAACGCTGATGCGCGAAGGCCTGCTCTGTAAGGACACCCACGAACAGACCATCCGCCTGGCCCCGCCGTTGTGCATCACCAAGGACGAAATCGACTGGGCAGCGGAACGCCTGAGGAAAGTGCTGGCGTAGGTCGGCATCACGGCAGGCAAACATGTTGCCTATTTCCACAATGGGTTCGTATGGAAAAATACTGTTTTTCGCTGGTGTGCTTCCCTCCCTTGACCCCCATATGTTGGGTGTGCCTGTGATCGCTTCCGCCAAACATCAGTTGGAGCCTTTCTGCTCATCATGAACCTAATAACATACGGGCCGCGCGCATTTTGAGGCAGAAAAGCAATTAGCGCAAAGCAGCAATTGATGTGCATGAATGGTGCATCACCAAGGACGAAATCGACTGGGCTGCGGAGCGCCTCCGCAAAGTGCTGGTATAGGGCGGTGCGGTTTTGGTAAGATGAAGGGGGTAGGGCGGCTATGAAGCGAATCCAGTTTTTTGCGATCGAGTTGACCATCTGCTTCTTGTCGTCATTGCTCTTGGCGACCAACTCTCGTGCAGATTGCAATCCAAACGATGTTGAGCCCGATTGTAATCAGAACGGCATTCAAGATGGATGCGATCTTCTGTACGGATCAAGCCAGGACTGCAATGTGAATCAGGTTCCGGATGAGTGTGATACTGTCTGGCAGTACACGCAGCGGATCATGGCGTCAGACCCGGAAGAACAGGATTATTTCGGGGGTTCGATTGCCATTGATGGTGATACTTTGGTCGTGGGGGCTTGGAACGAAGGTAATACGGGGCAAGGAAGCGGTAACGCGGATGGCCACGGCGCCGCCTATGTTTATGCCCGCCAAAATGATGGGTGGGTCCAGCAAGCCAAACTGACTGCATCCGATGCCGAGCAGGGGGACTTTTTCGGCTCAAGCGTGTCGATATCCGGCGACGTTATTGCTGTTGGAGCTAGCGGTAAACGGGCTTCGGGATACCGGAGCGGCGCGGCTTATGTCTTTGAGCGCCAGGGAGCTCTTTGGGCCGAACAGGCCAAGGTCATGGCGGCGGACATCGATGATGACGCTTTGTTCGGCTATGCCACTGTATTACGAGGTGGCACGCTTGTAGTAGGAGCGCCCTACGATGACGAATTTACCGTCTCGAATGGGGCCGTCTACATCTTTCATCGCGTCGGGCCGGATTGGGTCCAGCAGACCAAGTTTGGAGGATCAAGACCGAGAGATTTTGCACATTTCGGCTATTCCCTCTCCATGGACGGTGACCAACTCGCAGTTGCTACGGCGAATGCTGAGGCGGCGTATCTTTTCGAAGAGCAAGCCGGAACATGGATTGAAAAAGAGAGGCTCACCGCACCAAAGCCTGGCGAACGCTTCGGCGGGCCTGTTTACCTGCATGGCGACACATTCGTAGTGGCTGCTCCTGGCTATTATTATGATTCGGTAGGAGTCATCTACGTTTTCCATCGTGACAATGAGCAATGGACGCAAGAAGCGAGGATTATTCCGCAACCACCGTTACATGGAGCCTATTCCTATTTCGGCCTGTCTGGTAGCGACGGAATGATCGCTCTCGGAGCAGGCGGATTGAACGGACCGACATCATACGAGTTTGTGAGTATCTACAAGCATCGAGGGATCTTCTGGTTCGAAACTGAAAGACTCACAGGTCCGCAACCATCGGAACGCGTTTACTTCGGCAGTGAAATTGCCATTGCCGGTTCCGACATGATTGTGGGCGTCCCGGGGAATTCCGATTTGGGAGAGAATACGGGCATCGTCTTCACGTATTTCCTTGATTCGATCGATGCAGACCTCAATTACATCCCTGATGACTGCACCGGTGCCTGCTGCAACAACTTTACGGGAGAATGCGCCGACGCGCTTCCAGTGGCCGTTTGTGCCGGTGATCGTCAAGTATGGGCCCCGAACGTCGTTTGTTCCCAATTCGATCCGCCCTGTGTACCTGCGATTGGAGCATGCTGCGATGGCGACCTGTTTGGCTCGTGCATGGCTGGAGTCGAACAATCAGAATGCAATTGCCCGCTTTGCGTTTGGCTCGAAGGAGAAGCATGTTCTTCCACGAATTGTCCCCATCCAGGGATTCCTGCTACAAACGAATGGGGCTTGGTGGTTATTGCACTCCTTCTGATGATAGTCGCAAAGCTTCGTTTTGGGTTTGTCCGGAAAGTAGCGTAACCAAAACAGCACAAAGTGCGTTTTGATGCACCATGCGCAAAAAATGTCTCGACACGAACGATGATCGACCGTCTTCCATCTCTCGCCCTCGACTTGCCGAATGAGGCAATCGCGGACTATTGCCGTCGGTGGAAAATCCTCAAACTTGAAGTATTTGGGTCGATTCTCCGCGACGACTTCGGCCCCAGTAGCGACGTGGATTTCTTCGTCACTTTCGACCCCGCCCAAAGACTCAGTCTGTTTGACCTTGTCGATGCGGAGGAGGAACTTTCCGCCATCGTCGGCCGGCCGGTGGACCTGGTGGAACGCGAACCGATCGAGAAGAGCAAGAACTGGATGCGGCGGCGCATGATCCTAGGAAATGCGCAAACGATCTACGCTGCGGAAAGCGTAGAAGTAACCAAGTGATCGCCCGCTCAACAGTTCATTGGATCACGGAGGCTGGCATGTTTTTCGAACGATCCGGGCCGGTATGGGATACGCTTCGAGAGCTCGAAAAGCGTCTCGGCCAGGCACGCATGGATTACGCCGTAATCGGCGGTCTGGCGCTCAATGCGTACCACTATCCACGTCAGACGGTCGATGTGGATATTGTGCTGAACAAGGCCGACTTTGATCGCTTTGTGACGCAATTCGTGGGAAAAGACTTCAATCGCGTCGCCAACCTGCCGCGCCGCTTTGTCGATTCCAAGACGGAAGTCGCCATTGATGTGCTCATCGCCGGTGCGCTCGCCGGTCACACCGAAAAGAACAAATCCATCCGCTTTCCTGATCCTAAAGACTCCGAAATCCACGAAGGCCTCCGCACTATATCCCTGCCCAAACTCATCGAACTCAAGCTCGTCACCTGGCGCTTCAAGGACTGGGGCGACGTGGTCGAACTCATCCGTCGGAATCAGTTGACCGAAGATTTCGCCACGCAGCTCGATGCGTCCGTGCGAACCGCCTATAAACAATGCTTCGATCAGGCCAACGACCCGCAATATGGCGGCCCATAGTTTCGTAGTTGCAACAAAGACATCGAGGAAGGATGGTGCATTGAAACGCACCCTATTTTGCTACGCCGCCTGTTCCGCGACGCCTTTTCTTCGTGGATTCCTGCCCGTAAAGAGCGTTAATCCCAAAAACGTAATCGAAGACATCACCAATCCACCCACCACGGCCGTCTTTTCCTCATCATCGAGACACGGCCGCTCGGATAATTCTCCCTCCTCGAACGCAATCGCCGGATCGGGCGGCTCAGGAGGTTTGGATACATCAATCGCTATTCCCATCGCACGAACTCTGACCTCCTGGCGGATTGCTTCGCGCTTCTGCGCCCAGGTGTTTTGCATTTCAATACAGTTGCTCGAATAAGTATGGTTCCACTCCCGCGCGACCGCCGTGGTCGTCGCCCCGATCCCGAACAGACTGGCAGAAATCAGGAATGGCCGCAGCGTCTCCCGCCAAAATCCCGGCTGTCTCAGCGGCGTTGTTTTGCGCAGTGTGAAAACGGCCATCGCTGCAAAACCCGTACACAACATGATCGCCGCCGTAATGTCGTGCGGGTTATCCGGTCGCGCGATCAGAGGGTACAGAAACGTCACGATCGCTCCGCCCATCAGCCCGAACGACACCATGCTCCAGAACACCCGCGCAATCAGCGCCCGTGGCCGGCGTCCCCGCGAGTCCATCCACGGCGCAGGAACACTCGAAGGCCGCTCCGCAGCCGAAGCAGACGACGCGTTCTGCGATGATTCGGGCCGAAGAAAGTCACTCTGCCAATCCTCGCGCCGACCCCCAACGGGTGAAGTGCCATCCTGTGTCACTTCTTCATCGCGTTCAACTTCCTGCTCAACCTCCTCGCTGCCGGTCAACACCGCATTCCCACCCCGATGAACCGCCCACCACGCTCCTGCCTGCAAGATCAACGTGGCTGCCGCCGCCGCACCCGCGGCAATGAAGATCACTTTTTCCGGATCGCCCTCCGTGATTCCCGTCGCAATAGCCGTCAAAACCAGAGCAAAAAAGGCTGTGCCAATCAGGCATCCAATGTGAATCTCGCCGTCGGTCCCGTTGTCCTCCTCCGCATCCCAATTCTTGATGACGGCCAGTGCAAGAAGCCCCAGAAACAACCCAACGCCGTCGTCCGACTTGTCTAATAGCGGAGCCGACCCAATGGCCAGTAGTGGAGCCGCGGTGGCCGCCCGGATGAGCCGATGTGCCCATGATGGACCCATTTGTACGCCAAACCAGTTCACCGCCTGCCGGCCCAGGATGATCGCCAGGTACAGCGCACCCACGAGCATTCCCGCGGATGCTCCTCGTTCAGCATCATTCGACCCAGCCCCGACCGCGATCCCAAACCCCACGGAAAGACCGACCGTCAGCAATCCCAACAAGAGCACCTTTTTTGGCCCGCCCTTGGGCACGGGTGAGGATCCGCGCCAACGCGCTTCGTTCCGAACGTGCTCGGGAAGCGGCGGCGGCGAACCCGGCAGCCGACGCGCATTCCCAAGCCTGGCCACCTTCTTGTCGATTTTGCGCGAAAGTGCCTCCATCTTGCGGGCCAGCTTCGAGGGCAATTGCCCTTCCGTTCCCAGCGGGCTGTTGCCAGGCCCACGGCCAAGGTCGGCCTTGAACACAAAACCGCGCGGATTTGGCGGGTTCGGCGACGGCGCGGGTGAATCGAATCGGTCACGCCCACCCGCACGAACCGCGCCTTCGAGACTTTTCGTGCTGAAGCCCGCGAGGCTCTTTTGGATGTCCTCGCCGACCAACAAGTCGTCGATCATCTCCTCGACGCCCTGGTAGCGGTCCTTCGGGTCCTTCTGTAGCGCTTTGCGAATGACCTTGCCGAATTGCGGCGACAGCTCGTCCAGCTCCGGCTGCGTGGTCAGGTGCTTCATCAGCACCTCGGCCATTGACGACCCCTCGAACGGCACCTTGCCCAGCACCATTTCATAGAGCATCACGCCCATCGCATAGATGTCCACGCCCTTGGAGTAATCGCCGCTTCCGATTTCCGGCGCCATATAATGTACGGTGCCCACGCTGGCCGTCTGGGCGCTGTGCCGCGAAACCGCAATGAACTTGCTCAGTCCGTAATCGCCGATCTTCACGTATCCGTCGTCGAAGAAAATGTTGCCGGGCTTGAGGTCGCGATGCACGATCCCGCGGTCGTGCAGGTACGCGAGTCCCTTGGCAATTTCGCGGCAGAAAAACGCCGCCTTTTCCGGGGCGAATCCCCTGGGTTCGGCGATCAGCAGATCGCGCAGCGACGGCCCGGAGCAGTACTCCATGACGATGAAGTATTCGCCGTCGGCATTTTTCTTCACATCGAAGATCGAGACAAGGTACGGGCTTTTCAGGTTGATGCAGTTGCTCACTCCGCGCAGCTCGACGTGCGGATTCTCTTTCAGATACTTCAGGGCGACTTCGCGGCCGCCATCGCTGACCGCATAGTACACCTCGCCGAACCCGCCCCGCCCGATCGCACGCTGAATCGTGAAGTTCTCGAGCGGCCGATCGCCATGTTTGAATGTGTATGCCATCGTAGTCGCCCTCAGGAGAATTTCGATTGTCGATTGTCGATTGTCGATTGCATTGAAACTCGACTGATCGGCCAATTCTTTTCTGTCATTCTGAGCGAAGCGAAGAATCTTGGATTGCAACGCCACTTTCAATCATCGAGATGCTTCGCTTCGCTCAGCATGACAACGCCAAATCGACAATCGCAAATCTCAAATCGACAATCATGTTTTCATCGTCCAAGGCCGGATCACCATGCTCACCCCGGCCACTTCAACCGTCTCGCCGATCGGCAGTTCCCTTGCGGCTGTATCCACGTGTCCATCGTCCTGCCGACGCACCCAAAATGATCCGTTGCGTTCGTACAGAATCAGCGGCGCGCCCGCATGACGGCACGGTATATGCGCCGTTGGCCCGACTCCAATCATCGCCGCACGATCGAACAATATTACGCGGCGGACGTCGTTGGGCATCTTTGTGGTGTCGCTGAGTTCCAGCACCGCAGTGGCGCTTCGCCGACTCGGCAGCCGAAACGTGAATTTCGCCTTCCGACCCAGCACAACTCGGTCTCCGTCCCGCAAGAGCGTGTGAAGCGTTTTCTGGCCCGCGATTTCAATTTCTTTGGTCGCAAAAGCAAAATAGTCATCTTCGACGCGGGTCACATTCACATGCCGCTCGGCCAGATCGCTGAAAATCGGCACATCCGCCGGATGATCCGCCGCCGCCCGACCCACCGACGCCGCCCGACCCACCGACGCCGCCGATCCGCGCACCAGGAGGAAGCTCCCGCCTCCATCCACCAGCAACAACAATTTCTCCGACGCCCGCGCAGGAGCCTGCATCGCCCCGATCTTCGCGTTTCTCCTCGCCGCATCCGACTTCGGCACGGCCACCGTCTCATCCAGCGAGCCGCGAACTTCATTTCGCGCGGACGCGGGCTGTGTGTAGGACGGGCTCTGCCCGCCGGTATTCACCTTTTCGCTCAGCGGTCCCGACGCCAATCGCGCGTGCAATTCTTCCATCTGTCGCACCTGCTCGATGGCCGCCTCCACCCATTTGGCTTCGGGCACCAACCGTGTAACGCTCATCGCACACCGCCGCGCCTCTCCGTACCGTCCGTCCGCAAGATGTTTCGATGCCTCGCGCGAGAGCGCCAGAACGTCCGCAATCTCACGCCGCGCAGGCATTGTTTTGCCGACATCTCCCAAACAGGCGAGCTCGCTTTCCGCCCGCGCCAATTTCCCATCCACCAAGGCCGCCCGCGCACTGCCAATCACGCGCCCGCACAATTCCGATTCCAGCCGGATCACTTCCGCCGCGTGCGCATCCATCGTCTTTGCCCGTCGCACGCGATCCGCAGCCGCCGCGAACTGTCCCGCCGCCAGCGCCGCCTCCGCCTGGGCGATGGTCTCGCGTACTTCTGCCTGTCGTCGTTCCGCCGCCTCGCGAACTATCTCCGCCGCGCCATCGCCCGCGCTGGCTTCGTCCAGTATCCGCCGACCGGCCGCCAGCGATCCATCTTCGATCCGCCGCACGGCCTCATCAATCCGCCGTCGTCGAGAGTTGTCGTTGCGATTCGTTTCCATTGCGACCGTCTGCACGAATTTGCGTAGCTCGGCCACCTGATTTCTTAAATCGTCCTCGCCCGTGCCTGCCCCCGCGTCGGCCCGGTCCAGGTCCGCCAGCGCCTCGGAGAACCGGTCGGCCCGATAATGTTCGCGTGCCCGCTCTAGGAACTTCCCGCCGAGTTCCCCTAAAACCGCCTTCCCCCGCCGATGTTCCCGCAGGTCCACCGCCATGGCCAGCCGGAACGCCTCGTCCAGCCGCCCCTCGCGCAGCGCCTTCTCCGCCGCCCGAATCCGCACTATCAAAAGCTGGCCGAACATACGCACCTATTAAAGCAAGACCGAGACTCCCAGGGAGCGAGCAGCTACTGTATCAGGGCCGACCCCCGGTCGTTACCTGCGAATTCGGGCCAGACAGCCGGTTATTTCGATTTGCGAGTTTTGGGCCTCCTCAATACGAAGGGTATCACGGAGAACCGGTCCCTTGGACGCGGTATTATTGACTGGTGACCCGGGATAAGGCGAAAATTCGAACCATGCTCCGCGCGATCCCCCAAAAACCACCCATTCCTCCGACCGTCCTCGCAATCAGCTTGGTGTTATTTTGTTCCTTTCCTGTCACTGCTCAGCGGATCAACGGAGAACTCGATCGCCTGAAAAAAGAATGGCAGAAGGCCTACGAGAATCACGACTTCGCTCACGCCATCGAGATCGGTCTGGACCTCGTTCAACGAAATCCCACCGACCCTCAGCCGGCCTACAATCTCGCCTGTTCGTATGCTCAAAACGACGATTACGACCAATCGGTTCAATGGCTAAAGTCGAGCGCTGATCGCGGGTTCTCATTTCTCTCCACGGTGCTCCGCGACGAGGATTTGGACGAAATCCGCACCCGCGAAGGCTACGCTGCCGCCCTGGACCTCATCCGAAAAAACAACGCCGCCGAACTTGAGAAATTCAAAGCCCGCGCCGACAAGGCAATCATCATCACGGTGCTGCCGCCGAATCCGGACAGGACCAAACCCGCCCCGCTCATCGTCGCTCTGCACGGCTATGGGTCGGACGCAAACGACATGGCCACACTCTGGCGCGAGGCCGCCGCGAAGATCGGCGCGGTGCTCATCGCTCCACAAGCGATCCAGCCTGCGGGTAAGGGCTTTAGCTGGGGAGTCGTCGAACAGGGCGAGTTCCTCGTCCTCCGCGCCATCGAGAAGGCCCGCGCCGAACACAACATCGACTCCCGGCGCATCATCCTCACCGGCTTTTCCCAGGGCGGAGCGATGTGCTTCACTCTCGCGGTTCGACATCCCGACGTTTTCGCCGGTGTCATCCCCGTCGCAGGTTCGTACGACCATCGCGTCGATCCGATTCCCTCGCAGCACGGCTCGAAGCTCCCGCGGTTCGTCATCATGGTCGGCGACAGGGACGAGCCCCTGGAAAACAACCGCGACGCGGCCAATCGCCTCAAGAACAACGGCGCACCCGCGCTATTGAAAGTCTACCCCAACCTTGGACACACCTTCCCACCCAATCGCCAAGCTGAAATGGATAGTGCGCTGAAGTTTATCCTTCAACCTTGAATCAAATAGTTCCTTGGCCTGCCGCTCACGCCTTGTTCCCTACGGCTCACCTCGGACTTTCCGCCTCCCTGCTCGATATTCCGTCGTAACTTCAGCCCCGTTCACGGGGCATGGCTGTTCATCGAATCACCAATCCGATGCGGCTGCTTGTGGCCCGCCGTGTGTCGGGTATACTCCAACTCTTCCCTGGATAAGCCGTCATCAGGGAAGGCAAGAACAGCACGCCGTCATTCCATGGATTGTCGGTCCTGCTCCGCAAAGTTGTTTGTGCCTTACGAAAGGGTCTATGGCCAAAGCTGATGCCATCGAGGTAGAAGGGACGGTCGTCGCGGCGCTGCCCAACGCGATGTTTCGCGTGGAGGTTGACGCCGGCGGCGAGAAGCATTTCGTCCTGGCCCACATTTCCGGCAAGATGAGAAAGTACTATATCCGTATCCTGCCCGGCGACACGGTGACCGTGGAAATGTCTCCCTACGATCTGACTCGTGGCCGGATCACGTTCCGAAAGTAACGCCTGACCATGCCCCCGCCCCAGGACGCCCCCGCGTCGAAGCCTGTTTTCCTTTTGGGGATCCAATCCTTCGAAGTGCCCTTTTGCCCCCCGTGGGTCATGGGCATCATCAATGTCACGCCCGATTCATTCAGTGACGGTGGCGAGTATTTGGACTGCGACCGCGCGGTGGCGCGGGCGTTGCAACAAATCACAGAAGGCGCCCGGATCATCGACATTGGCGCCGAGTCCACGCGGCCCGGATCACTCGGCGTTCCTGCGCAAGAGCAAATCCGGCGCGCAATTCCGGTTATCGAACTGCTCCGGGCGAAAGACTCCGCGATTCCGATTTCCATTGATACCTGCTTAGCGGAAGTAGCCAATGCCGCAATAAAGGCTGGCGCTAACATCGTCAATGACACGTCGGCTCTGCGTGACGACAATGCGATGGTCAACGTCATAGCCGAGTCCGGCGCTTCACTCATTCTCATGCATCGCAAAGGCACGCCGCGCGATATGCAACAACAGGGCGGACCGGATTATGACGATGTCATCGCCGAAATTGCGGACTTTCTGACACTGCGCGTTGACTTTGCAATTCGCGGCGGTATCAATCGCGCCAGAATCACGGTCGATCCGGGAATTGGGTTTGGAAAGCGAAACGCGGACAACCTGAGAATCTTGAATCAAGTGCGTCGTTTCGCCGAACTTGGCTGTCCGGTGGTGATTGGTGCTTCACGGAAACGGTTTATCGGTGAGTTGTTGAACATCGCGGAACCGCGCGATCGAATGATCGGTTCGGTCGCCTGCGCAACCATTGCGGTCATCAACGGCGCTTCCTTGATTCGCGCCCATGATGTATTCGAAACCGTACAAGCGCTTCGCATGACCCACGCCGTCCTTGCCAATCAGACGTAACCGATTCCTGGTTCGCACAGCGGCCGACTATTGGCAGTCAGTGCAAATGATTCGGTCGCCATCATCCACCTTCCAGCCAACCGATTCGTACAGCCTGGCGCAGAGGGAAAGTGCTTCGGCCTTGTCATTGGTGGGGTCAGAATCCGCCGCCTGGTAGGCGCCGCATTTCGCGCAGGTCAGGTCGGCCAGTATCCGCCACCAGCCGGCTGCAACCTGATCCCAACTGAGGTTCTGAAGATCGTCGCTCGAAATGCTTCTCACAATCACCCCCGAGTCCTAGGCTACCCCTCACCGCTCCCTGGCGGTCGCGGTACTGATTTTTGCGTTTCGGTGTTTCGGCTTTTCCCTTAATGTTGCTCGGCGTCCGTGAGAATGAACTTGATTTCCGCCTCAGCGGCCAGTTCCCCGCCTACCCGGGCGCGTCCGCGAATATGCCCTGTGGAAGCCCGCACCTTGATCGCCTCCACTTCTAGGACCAACTGATCGCCCGGTCGGACCGAGCGGCGAAATTTCACTTTGTCCAGGCTCAGCAATACGGCGACTTTGCCCTTATGCTGCAATTCCTGACTCAAAAGCACCCCCCCAAGTTGGGCCAGCGCTTCGATAATGAGCACCCCCGGCATGATGGGCTCGCCCGGGTAGTGGCCCTGAAAAAACGCTTCGTTGATCGTCACGTTCTTAAGTCCCACCGCTCGCGTGGTTCCGTCAATTTCGAGAATTCGGTCCACCATGAGGAACGGATACCGATGCGGAAGGATGCGCTGAATGCGGTGAATATCGATCGCTGAGGGCTTCTCGGCGTAGCTCGCCAATTGCCGGCGCGCCGCTTGCTCGCGCAGAACGCGCACCAGCGCGTGATTGAGCGAGTGTCCGCTCTTGCGGGCGAATACGCGGCCTACCAGTGGCTTGCCCAGGAGGGAAAGATCACCAAGGAGGTCAAGCACCTTGTGTCGTACGCATTCGTCGGGAAATCGGAGGGTGTTATCGATGGGGCCGTTTTCGCCGAATACTAGAATGTCTTGATAGTTCAAGTGCGATCCAAGCCCGCCCGCCCGAAGCTCCGCCGCCTCCTTCTCCAGCACGAACGTACGAGCGGAGGCGACATTCTGCTCGAAGTTTTCCGGGGTCATTACGCCTCGAAATACCTGCCGCCCGATCGGACTCGCGGGTCCGTAATCGAGCTCGTAGGTGATCTCCAGTGTGTCGGAGTCTGGATCGAGCGGGGGAAGCGCGATGAGCTCGCTGTCGCCTTCCGTCACGCGAGCGACCTCGGAAATCAAATGTGCAGTTCGGTACGCATCCTGCTCGCTGGCGCCGGCGCCTTGCAGTTTTTCGAAGAACGCGAGGCTGCTGCCGTCCATGGCCGGCAGTTCATTGGCGTTCAGCTCGATTTGAAGATTGTCGAGGCGAAGCGCCGAACACGCGCTCAAACAATGCTCAACCGTCTCGATCGCCACGGTTCCATTGCGAAGAGATGTGCGCCGGGCGCGCTTGGACACATTCTCGACGAGTGCTTCGATGCGAATCGGAGGCGATTGATCGGTGCGGACAAAGCAGATGCCGGTATTGGGCGGCGCGGGACGCACCTTCATCGAGACGGGTTCGCCCGTGAACAGGCCGCGCCCTTCGATCTCCACCTCACGGGTTATGGTGTGCTGACGCTTCAAGGCGTTCCACCCGCTCGATGATCTCTTTGATCTTGTCGTAATACCCCGGCAGGCGACGAACCGCCGCCCGCTCCCGGAGTTCCGTTTGAATGTCCTGAGCCGGGTGGCCGCTTGCCTTCAAGCCATCCGGCAAATCCTTGGTCACGACCGACATCCCGCCAATCTGAACGTGCTGCCCAATGCTCAGATTGTCGAACAAGACGGCACGTCCTCCGAGAACGCAGAAGTCGCCGGTTCGCACGCTGCCCGCCATGCCCGTCTGCCCTGCGATGACATTATGCCGACCAACCCGGCAATTATGAGCGATCTGGACTTGATTATCAATTTTCGTGCCCTGCCCGATGATGGTGTTCCCGAATTTCGCGCGATCTACGCAGGCGCACGCGCCGATCTCCACGTCGTCCTCGATGATCACTCCACCCACGTGCGGAATCTTGATATGCTGCTTTCCATCGAAGTAGTAGCCAAAACCGTCCCCGCCGATGACCGCACAGGAATGAATGACGAGGCGCGAACCTAACGCGCATCCATCGCGAATCACCGCATTGGGCCAGATTTCACAGTCATCCCCCAGAACCGTGTCCCTTCCAATGAACACCCCGGAGTGGATGACGCTCCGCGCGCCTATTCGCACTCCGATATCGATCACGACGTGCGGACCGATCGACGGTGAATCGCCAATCACTACAGTGGGATCGATGATCGCGGTCTTGTGAATCCCAGGGCCGGGTCGCGAAACGGGTCTTGAAAAAACTCCCAACAACGCCGCCACCGACTGCTCGATCTTTTCGCAAAGGATGGCCGGCATGGGTGTATCGGCGAAGCTCTTGGGCACCAGCACGACCCCTGCCCGGCTGGTCAGTACTGCCTCAGCGAAGCTCTCGCGCGAAACCCATGCCGCTTCGTGCTCCGAAGCCTCGCGAATGTCGGCCACGCCTGTGATCTGGCCGGAACCATCCCCGCGAAGAACTCCGCCAACCAGTTTTGCGAGTTCGGCGATCGTATGCGTTGGTGTCATGGGAAGGCTTCATACGGGGTGCCACTGCTCTTTGAACAGTGCATTCACTCAACCGCTTACTTTCCATTATGGCACTGCCGGCCCGGCAGTGGCACACGCGTGCGTCAATCCGCAAGTTCAACGGAATCGAGGCACTAGGGTTTCTTCGTTTCCGCAGGCTTTGTCGGCGTCTTTGGTTTATCCACACCGGCCGCCGGTGCTTTGGGTTTATCTACAGTGGCGGCTGGTGCCACACCTGTCCCCGAGCCGGCGCCGGCCTTATGCCGCTGATTGAGTTTTGCGAGGACCGCGTCGGTCATGTCTACGTCGGGCTTCCAAAAGAGCACTTTTTGCAAAAGAATCGTTTGCCGGGCCTGATTCGGCGTGTCGGGTGCTTCTGCCGGAACATTATCGGCGGCCAGCACGATTTGAACCCCTTGCTCCTCCGCGACTTCTTTTACGCAAGCGTGGATGTCATCGAAAATGCTGCGCAGCGCCTCGGCCAGGCCTTTCTCCACTTTCTGCCCCTCGGATTCGACGAACCACTGGAGCTCCGCTTCCAACATGGCAATCTCTTTTCGTCGCTGGTGGAATTCACTGGTACCGGGTTTTAGCTCTTCCTGTAGCGCCCCTTTCGCACGTTCGATTTTTTCCTTCATCGCATCGCGTTGCTGCCCAAGGCTCTTTCGCAAGGTATCGAACTGACTCTCCAGGTCTTTCGTCTTCAGATATTTTTCCGATACCGTCGCTACATTGACCACACCAATTTTGGTATCTGCCCATGCTGGGGCCGAGGCAGTCGCAAAGCCCGCCGCCAGAATCGTCAACCACCATCGACTTCGAATTCGCATCTTTGATTTCCTTTTGCTTCCACTCACGACATTCCATCGCATGGGTCCGCGCGGACCTTGGATGCATCTTACAACGGCATGAGTGATCCATCTATTCCGCAGCGATGCGAAATCGGCCGGTCTGCGGACCTGGTCCTTGACGTGGTTCGCGGCGGTCAAGACCATTGGGGTGATTCAAGCAACGGGCGTTGACATTGGAGAGCGTTATGAAGACATGGATGTGGTTCGTTTTGGTCGCGGTCGTCTCGTGGGGCGCTTACGTTCCAATGATCCACAAGGGCGCACAAGCCTTCGGTGGCGGAAAGGGTTCTTTCCGAGCATTTCTTTTCGTGGGACTGGCTTATTTCCTGATGGCTGGTGCGATCCTGCTTTACCTCGCAATCGCCAAAGTCGAACCGTTGGCAATGACATCGAAGGGTGCGGGCATCTCCACCTTCGCCGGTTTGCTTGGGGCGGCCGGAGCCTTGGGCGTCATTTTTGCCACCAGCCGGTACGGCGGCAGCCCGCTCATCGTCGCTCCGCTGGTCTTCGCCGGCGCGCCGATCGTCAACACGTTTGTCTCCATGTTGCTGCACAGACCGGAAAACGCTCCTCGCCCATTGTTTTATCTGGGACTCCTGATGGCCGCCGCCGGTGCCGCCATGGTCCTGCGATTCCGTCCGACCTGATTTCGATTGTGAAGAATGTTGGTTTTCAGTCGTTTGCAAATCGAAAATTCGCATAGAAGAAAATGATGCAGAAAATAACCATCGTTCTATTCTTCGTTGCCACGACACTCGCCGCCGAACCGAGACAACCACAATCGCCCGCTGACGCTTGGCCTGGCTTTCGCGGGAATCCGCAACTTACGGGAGTCGCGGCGGGCAAGCTCGCCCCCGAGCTGCACGTCCGATGGAAAGTCGATGTGAAAGAGCCTGTGACCTCAACGGCCGCCATCGTGGATGGGGTCGTCTACATCGGCGCAGACGACTTCAATCTCTACGCATTGAATCTTGAAGACGGTGCCGTACGCTGGAAATATGCAGCAAAGGAGGCGATTCGATCATCCCCAACTGTCACCGGCGGAGTCGTCTATTTCGGCGATCAGGCGGGTACGTTTCACGCTGTTGACGCAGCCACCGGCTCGGCCAAATGGACATTCAAGTCCGAAGCCGAAGCGCTTTCGTCTCCCCTCCTCGCGTACGGGAAGGTCGTCTTTGGATCGTATGATTCGAACGTGTACTGCCTGTCCGCGGCGGATGGTTCGCTGGCTTGGAAGTATGAAACGGGGGGGCGCGTTCATGCCTCCCCCGCACTCGCCGGCGATTCCGTGATCGTCGCGGGGTGCGATGAATACGTGCACGTCCTCTCGATCGCCGACGGCAAGGAGACGATCAAGATCGGAATGGGCTCGGTCGTCGGCGCCTCACCGGCCGTCATCGGCGAGCGGGCGTTCGTGGGGACGTACAACCAGGACGTTCTTGGCTTTGAATGGAAGTCGGGAAAAGTTGCATGGCGTTTCCGAGACGAAGAGCGCCAGTTTCCCATCCTTGCCTCCGCAGCGGCTACGGAGCAACACGTTGTGGTAGGGGGGCGCGATAAACGCCTGCGGGCCTTTGACCCAGGTTCGGGCACGGTAAAATGGACATTTGCGGCCAAGGCCCGCATTGATTCCTCTCCAGTGATCGTTGGTAACCGCGTTTTCATAGGATCAAACGATGGAAACCTCTACGCCATCGGGCTTTTCGACGGAAAAGAGACCTGGAAGTATGAAACAGGCGCCCCGATCAGCGCGTCGCCCGCAGTGGCGTCAGGTGTATTGGTGATTGGCAACGAAGACGGCGTAATCTTTTGTTTTGGATCCGCCGCAAAATGATGCAAAATGTTATGGGGTCATCTCCAATTCCCCCCAAGTTTCCTAATTGGTTCCTTGCTTGACGAAACACCCCTTGTTCCGTTAATTTGGACAGCTCACGGAGCCATCGGGGGTCGGACAACGAGTCGTTCATAGTCGCTGATGGCTTGGTCATCGTTAATGTTTAAACATTGCATTGGTCGCAATTGGAGGGATTCCCATGGGGTCTGTTTCGTTCACTCGCTCTGCTTTCTGTTGTTGTACCGCTTTGATCTGTGCCACGTGGTGTTTCGTAGCGCCGGTATCCGCACAAGATTTGCGAAACATCGAGCGGGCTTGTTGTTTCCGCCTTAGCGGCGAATGCCAGTTCCTGACCAAGACCGCGTGCCAGGAAGCCGGCGGAAAAGCGCAACGAATCGGCACTACCTGTGCAGACGCCGAGTGTTCGGGCAACCCCGTAGCTTGCTGCCTGCGCGACGGCACCTGCCAGGATTTACCTTCCTCCGACTGCCGCGAACAGCGTGGCCGCTCCGGCGGAGCGGGCAGCGTTTGCGAAACGGAGACATGCCCGACCAATGAACAAGCCTGCTGTGGAGCGGACGGCCAGTGTACGGTGGCTACGGCCGGTGAGTGTCGCGCCGGGGGCGGCAGACCTGGTGGAGCGGGGTCGAATTGCAAGACCACCGACTGTAGCGGATCCGACCGAACCGGCGCTTGCTGCGCATCGGGCGAATGTACCGAAGTTACGCGTGCGGATTGCACCGCCGCCGCTGGCCGATTCAAAGGTACCGGCAAGACCTGCGCGGAGACGGACTGCACTCCCGCGGCGCGAACCGTCGCGTGCTGTTTGCTGGCAGGCTGCCAGGACCTTTCGTCCTCAGATTGCCAGGGCCGCGGCGGGGAGTCGGGCGGATTCGGCAGTGCTTGCGAAACCACGACCTGCGAACCCGATGTCGTGGCCTGTTGTCAGGATGACGGCGAGTGCACCAATCTGCTCAAGCAGGCTTGCCTGGCAGCGGGTGGGCAACCCAATCGGGACGGATTGCGCTGCAATGAAGTGAAATGCGTATCGAACACAGTGGCGTGCTGCGTGGACAATGCGTGTCAGGAGTTGAGCAATATCGCCTGCTTCCAGGCCGGTGGTCGCCCACAAGGCGCGGGCACGGATTGCTCCACGATTTCATGCGAACCCACCAACCTTCGCGCTTGCTGCAAGGAAGACGATTCCTGTGAAAACCTGACTTCCGTCGCCTGCTTGCAGGCCGGCGGACTTCCCAAGCCCGAAGGTTCGACGTGTGCAACGACCCAATGCGGACCCGCAACGGTTGCCTGCTGCGCGGACAATGGGGCCTGCACCGATGTAGCATCGGTCGCCTGTTTCCAAAGCGGCGGCAGCCCCGGCGACCCGGGTAGCTCATGCTCCCAGACCACCTGCCCAATCACAATTCGTGCTTGCTGCAAGGAAGACGATACCTGTGAAAACCTGACTTCCTTCGCCTGCCTCCAGGCTGGCGGACTTCCCAAGCCCGAAGGTTCGACGTGTGCAACGACCCAATGCGGACCCGCGACCGTGGCTTGTTGTGCGGACAACGGAGCATGCACGCAAGTGCCGACCATTGAGTGTATCCAGGGCGGCGGAAGGCCCGGCGAAGCCGGCAGTCTTTGTGCTGCGACGACTTGCACCGTCACGACTCGCGCATGCTGTTTCGACCTCGACAACAGTTGCCAAGACCTGACCTCGCTGGATTGCCTCGCGGCGGGCGGGCGGCCAAGTCCCGAAGGCAGCATCTGCGCAAACACGGATTGCGACGATGATGTGGCATGCTGCTTTGAGGGCGGTGGTTGCACCGATATGGAGATCGAGTCGTGCCTGGGCAAGGGCGGTCGTCCGAGCACAACCGGGGCAAGTTGCGCGAAGACAACGTGTGAAGTTCGTACGCAGGCTTGCTGTCTCGATAACGGATCATGCGAAGACCTTCTTGCCAATGAGTGTCGCGCTCAAGGCGGTTTCCCGCGAGGAAGCGGTAGCTCATGCGCAGCGGAGGATTGCACACCGGCCACCGTGTCGTGCTGTTTGAAGGGGGGCTGCCAAGACCTGTCCGCCGCCGCATGCGAAGCGCAAGGCGGAACGGCCGGGCGCACGGGCAGCGTGTGCGGACGATTCAGTTGTCGTTAACCAATCATGGATGATCGCCAGGCGGGGGGGTACTCAAGACCGCGCACACAGGCCCGGAACACAGTTAAAGCAGTTTCAGTTCCTGTAGGACGCCGAGCAATGATCGTACCCGCGAATCCGCGTGGACTGAACTCCTCGGCTCGTTTTAGGCCGCGGCGGGTTCGATGGTCGCGGTGAGTTTGAGCGAGGCGAACTGGTCGACGTAAAGCTCGGCGCGTTCGCGGTGGGTCGTGAGCAAAAGGGCCAGGCCGCTCTCGTGCGCTTCGAGCGTTCGCAGAATTGCCTCCTGCGTCGTTAGCGTGGTCACCTTGAGGATGGACGCGATGACGTGCTCGAAAGAGTTCACGTCGTCGTTGTGCAACAACACCTTGTAGGGCGGCAATTGCCTGGGCTTGTTTTTCGTTTCCGCCGGCTTGGCTGCTTGATCCGCGTTTCGCGCGGGGGGAGCATCGACATCGGCGACTGCTTGTTGAGCCTGTTGCGACATACCAAAAATATAGTACCGCCTGTGCTCCGCGCCAAGTCCTGGTGGACAGACACTACGAATCCTGCCCGTGATGAGGTCATAAGGACTATTGGCGCTATGGTCCCTGCGCCGTAGACTTTCCGGCCCGGTGGTGCCTAGATTCGGCATCGTCGGATCGGATTGGTTTAGGTTCGAAGTCCGAAATTCAAAGTTCAAAAACGGACGCGTGCCCGGTTCTTCGCACTTCGAATTTCGTATTTCGTATTTCAGGGGTTTCAACATGATTCCAAAGTCGATTCTTCGCAAAACGGTCTGGCTCGCTCTCTTGGAAGTGGTGACGATTGGCATGGGATCGAGCAGCGCAGAAGACCCCGTTCTCCTCATGCCCATGTTTTCCATCGAGGCATTCGAAGTGAATTCAGTGCCCATCCAGAACGGACCGACCTCAAAAATCACCGTGGCCCCCGGTGACGTGATCACGGCCAAGATATTGATACGCAACTGGTCGCCCCAGGGGCAGAAGCTCCGCGCGTATCAGGCGAAGCTGGACCCGGCGGGATTCAAGAGCGGTACAGCGGGCGTGGTGCTGCCGGTGGGCCATAATCCCGGCACCAACAACGATGCCAATGCGTTCATTGACTTGAAAGACCCCACATTCGTACACAAGGAGCTGCCTTCGATCCCGCTGGTGGACTCGGCATCGGAAGGCTACCGCTGGCTCAACGTGTTGTTGGAATTGGAGCAGTCGCCGTTGTCGGCACAGGACGGCAAGAAATACTACTGCGGGACGGCGAAACTACAGCCGTCAGCCGATGCCGAGGGGACCTTCAAAATCAGCCTGATGGAAGAGGGGGGGGCCAGTGGCCTGCTGGACCCGGCCAACGAACCGATCATTCCCATCGGCTACGACCCTCTGCTCATCGAAGTAAAGTTCGGAGTGAGGTGGCTCAAGATCGAGTCAAGCGATCCGCCAAACGGCGCGGTGGATGGCCGCATACTCCTTTCCTCCGCGGGCAAGCACGACCCGGTCTGGAGCACGGTCATGTTGCAGTTCAACGCCGACGTGGGCGATGCGACAGCTGCGGACTTTGAGGTGCAAGATGGCAGCAAAACCCCGCCAAAAATCACCAGGGTCGAGACGAGCGGTTCGCAGGTTTTGATTACGCTCGACCAGGGCATCCGCACCGGCTCGTGGACCACGATCAAACACAAAGGGAGCGGGAGCGTTACCCGAATCGGACGACTTTCCGGTGACGTAAGCAACGATGGGCGGACCGACTCGGACGACCTGATGGTTTTGATCCGCGGGCTCAATGGAGCAACCAGCCTTCCATTGTATCGGGGCGATCTGGACGCCGATGGAAACGTCGGGGCACGTGACGCACTGCAAATGATCGACTTATTGACGCAAAAACGCACCGCAAATCAATCGCGATTGCGATAACCGGGATATCCTGGTTCCTAACCAGCGAGAACACCGGCCTTGCGGCGATTTCTCGCCGCAAGGCCGGCTGGATTTTCCTCAAACCCCTTCTTGGCCGGCGTTCCTTGCATCAGGAATCGCCGCCCGCCGATCACTCCACGGTTAGGGGCAAATAGCGGCACACGGGAACGCACCACCCCGGAAGGCGTCAACGGTTGCCGCAACGTCTCCGAAGTTGATGCATTCCTGACCCACGCACCCCATCTGGACATCGCCGCATGCGTCCGCGCCGGAACCCATGACGTTCGTCGATTGATAGGTTTCGACGGGTGAATAACGATCTCGGAATGCGTTCACCACCGCTGCAATGTCGCCGAAGTCAACCATGTGCAGCGGATCGTTGTTTGTATCGCCCCACACGGCCGTGCGGGTTTGCGTGGCCGCGGAGACCGTGGGCGGACCGCCGAAGTTGCAAACCGAATACACGTGGTACAAGTTGCCGGGGCGGAGCTGCGCGCCATGAACATGGACAGTGCCCCAGGATGAAGCGGGTAGATACGTCGGGGTGTCGCCCATGAATCCTTTATCGCACACACCTCGGCACGATCCAGCCGGACAATTGGCGTTCGTTGTACAGGTAATGCCGTTGTTCGGGCCGGCCAGGCATTGCTTGGGACAATCGGCGTCAGACAGGCAACTCAACCCATCGTTGGGGCCGCCTACGCAGTGCGGAGCCAGGTATTTCGAAACGCAACTTACGGGCGTTTCGTTGCAATCGCCTTCGACCAGTACGGCCACCGGCGTGCTACCTTGTGCGGCATTCGGTGTCACCGTGAGGTATCGACCACCAGAGCCGATCACGGCCGGGACGAAGCACCCGCCGCAGTTGTCGGCGGCTTCGTTGCACGCCGCGGCGTTCTCACACGGATTTCCGTTGGCCGAGACACATTCGTTGCCAAAAATACATCCTGTCGGATTTACGTTGGGATTGGCCAGAGGATCGCAGATCAGTGCCGAGCAAAACGGAGATGGATTGCTTTGCGAGCATACCGTGTGGTTGGCCGCGTAGCGGCATTCGTACGCAGGCGGGCTCACCGATGTCACCGCGCAGGAATCGTCGGTACAGCTCAACCCGTCACTGCAGGGAACGGGTGGGTTCTGGCACATCCCGCCTGCATCACAGACATCCTGTGTGCAAATAGCGTTATCGTTGCAACTGGTCGCCGAAAGGCACTGAGCGCAGCGGTCATTTGCCTCGTCGCAAACGGTGATTGCGTTACACCATCCGTTGGTGCATCCGGCATGGGTTGTGCAGGCCGCTCCGGGGTTGGAGCCTCCGACACAAACTCCGCTTCCCGTACAACGAACACCACTACCAGTGCATACCGCATTGGAGCACACGTCGGTCAACGTGCAGAAAACCCCGTCGTCGCACACAGCCCCATTGTTGGGGGTAAAAATGCATGTTTGGAAGGTCGGACTGCCCACCGTCGTGTCGCAGACTTCGTTCGTGCAGACGTTCTGGTCATTGCATTGAGCGTTGCTCGTGCATTTCACCGTAATGGCGGACGACGGGGTGAGCGCTTTCAGCACGTCGGCCGAACTCAGCGGCGGCGGTGGCGTTACGCTACTGATCACCGACGACTTACTGTAGCTGCCCGCACAGGGCAGGAAACCCAGCGTGCTTTGGCCGCCGGCAAGCGCTCGGAACCGGAAGCGCGTAACGTACAAACCGCCGGTTGGAACGCACACGGGAATCGAAGTAGGGCTAGGAGGGCAGGGAATAATCTGATCAAAAGCAGTGTACAGCGCATTCCCGTCGTTTCCCGGAAAGCCGGCGGAAGGGCATGGCCCGTTGATTCCATCGCCGGCGGTCGTTGCACTGGGACAATCATTCAGCAAAGCAGATAATTGCCAATTGTACTGCTGCGCGGGACAGACAAAGCACGCGTCGCCTGAGTTGCACGGGTCCTGCGGATTGGTGGATCCCGGAGGATCGAGGCTTAGTTGTATGTTGTTCCAACTGATCAACGCCTTGAGTCCTGTGATGTCCACCTCGCCGGTGGTGCAGGCACCCACATTGCCCGCGCAGCCGTCAGCCACTGCATAGAGGTCTGCGGTTATGGCATCCCCCACGAAAATGGAGGACGACGAAACGTTGCGCCATTCCAGCTTCACACAGCGGAAGGCGTCACTAGGAGGTAGGGTCGGATTCGGCACGCAAGTCCCCGACGCGCTGCAAACCTCATTGATTGTACAGGGGCTTGCATCGTTACAAGGCTGATTCAGTCGGGACGGGTCCAGAGTGGCCTCGCATTGATTGGTCGTTTCATTGCATACCCCGAGGGTGCATTGGGAAATAAAAGAACGGCAATCCACCTCGCAAGTCGTTCCGATACACGATCCACCGGGACAATCGACGGCTCCAACACATGGATTACCATCGTTAGTCCCTAGCCTGCAGAAGAAACAGTCGGCGTCGCTCTGACAGGAAACTTCCTGCTCGATATCGAAACAAATACGAGGAGTTTGATTGATGCAACCGGCACCGTTGCAGGTCTCCTGTCCGTTGCAAAAAGTCCCATCGTCGCAATAAGCCAGACCGGTACACGTATAGACAGGGCTGTGAACGGGGCAATCCGCGTTCGTCTCGCAGAGCGTGCGAGCGGGGTCGTTGCAGGTCTTCGTGGGGATCGAAGTAGCGCAACTGTTGGTTGTTTCGTTGCAACGATTCAATGTGCAGTTAACGCCATCCTCGCAATTGACCGCCGCACCCGCTCCGCAGCATGCCTCGACGCATGAAACGCCGGCGGGGCAATCCGCATTCGAGCTACAGGTTTTATAGGGCGGGGTGGTCGCGATGGAGTTGCAGACCTTGCCCCTGCATTCGGACTCATAGGATAAGCAGGTTCCACCCGGACAATTAGGAGGGAAGCCGCAAGGCTGACCGCTACGGGACCCCCCGAAGCAGGTGTCAGGGTGTGTAATCATGCAATTCGTGCAAACGCTGCCCGGCGTGTTATCAACGCAAAGCTCGTCCCCGTTACAAAAGAGACCGTCACCGCAGCGACCGACCGCATTGTGAACTTGTGTACAGCTATTGAACACGCAGGCCCGATCCGTACAGTAAGTAAGGTCCGGCGGGCATTGGGTATCCGCCAGACACTGCACACAGCCGTTTTGCGCCTCATCGCAGAAACCGCTTGCAGTACAGGTTGTTGCAGTACAATCACCGTCCACTTGACAAACCGCAAAATCGCCTCCATTGCAGCGCTTGCATACGGGTGGTGTACCCGCCGCACATCGCCCTTGTTCATTGCAACTTTCCACTCCGTTGCAGAATTTGCTATCGACGCATGAGCTATCCAGCTCGCACTGCGCGCACCCTTGATAGATTTCGCTGCAAAACTCAAGATTGCAGAGGCCACCGCCCGGACAATTTCCATTACAGGTACCGTTCGGACAATTCTCGGGTACGGTGCATGACAAGCCATCATTGGTGCCCCCCGAACATACCGACGTACAGGTTCCGCCCATGTTGGTACCGCCGACGCACCTCATGGTAGTACACGTTGGCGGGATCCCGGCCTGGCATAATCCGGTGCCCTGATTGCAAGTTTCCTGGCCGTTGCAGTAGATGCCGTCGTTGCAATGCTGGTTGGCGGTGCATTGGACGCATGAGCCGGTGGACGCATTGCAGATAAGACGAGGCGCCGTGGTGCAGTGCGAGCTGTTCAGGCACTCCACGCAGGAATCGAGCGATTCGTTGCACTGAGGCGTGGGCGGCTGGCAGCTTACCGGGTTGACGGCGCATGCCTGGGTGGTCTCGTTGCAGAAGTCATCGCCGTTGCAGAACAGGTTGTCGCCAAAGGGCGGGACCCGGCACATTGCGTCGCTGTGGTTGTACTGGCACTGCCCGAAAAGATCGCAAATGCCGGGCCGGCAAAAGTTTGGCGATAAGTTGCAGTCCGCGTTGGTGGTGCAGATTCCACCCGCCCGCAAAGAAACGGGAAATGCGCCAAGCAACCCTATGGCAAAAAGTAATGACCCGAAACCGCGCACAAATCTACAGCGTTGCCCCAGACCAAAGGATCCCTCCGATGTGTTGGATAGCATGTTCCTAGCACCCCTATTAAACGATGTCCCCAGAAACGCACGAACGTGCGCTTCCCCTGTCCCAAAGATGCGCGCCAACCGTTACCCCCACCGGTGCGCCTGCATATTCCTTTTGGTTGGCGAAGGTCAGAGACGCCAGAATTGAACCGGCACGCATCTTTCCCTTACTGCCCCCTGACTTTATCACATCAACATGACAAAGACAACCAAAAAATACGCTGTTTTCGTGCGATCACTTCGCCGTCGTGCAGTAATAATGCTATTATTGGCCCATGAATACCTTTCGTCCACCGATACTCCGTTCTAGTGTTGCCCATACTGTTTGGTTTCGCTAAGATAACGTGTGCGGGGATGGGGATTCTGTTTGCTGAAATCAAACCCATCGCGGAAGGGTCATCCTTCAGGCAAAGAGGGGAATCATGCATTCCGTCCGATTCGTGGGGGTTACCAATCACAGCTTGATCGCCCTGGTGGCATTCGGCGTAGCGAATGCCGCGGTCCTTGGTGGGCAGGTCAATTTTGAATCGCCCCCCTGGCCCGCTGCAGGCCAGACCTATGGTGGCGGAATCGCAAATGCAGGCAACGTAATTCGTACTCAAGAAGGAATTGACGTTTCCGTCGAAACGTTTCGGACGGGCACGTTTGAGGATCTGAATGTCGCCACCCTCCACGGTCCAGGAACCGATTCGTTTGCAACCAAACACGTCTTTTTCGACAACATCAACTTCGGATTTGATCTCACCAGCATAGCGCCGATCAACCATGTGACGATCGACTATCACGAGTTCGGCGGGGTCAACAATTTCTCCGTCAACGGCGGTCCGATCATCGAGCTTAGTCCACAGTCGGGAGGCATGTTGAGCCTCGCGAACCATCCCCTCCTTCCAGCGGGCATTACCGCGACGGTTGACGCGGATTCGATTCACTTGTCGGGGATCATCTCGAACTTTCTGATCGGCGGGCAGGAACTGGCGGTCGATAACATCGTGGCCGTGCCCGAACCGACGTGTTTGGTGCTCCTGGCCGCCGGACTTGGCGCCGGGTTGCTTCGCCGCCGTCGATAAACCAACGTGTCATTTTCGTGCTGCCGTCTCGCTTTGACCCGCTGCCAGGCTGGTTCACGCTTGCTTGCAGAGTGAATTCGCGAAGATTAACCTTTGCGACTGTTCCGGAAATCCACTCCGGCGAATGGGAGAATTTGGATGCGTAGGACAAGCTTCCTCCTGAATATCATTGCCATCGGCATGCTTGCCGGCTGCTCGTCGAAAAGCGGTCACCAGCGAGTTTCCAAGCTGGAAAACAAGCCTGCGCCGGACTTTGAACTGACCGCCCTTGACGGTGGTCGCGTCAAACTCAGCGAACTTCGGGGCAAGCCCGTTTTGCTCGCGTTCTTCGCCTATGGGTGAGCGCCATGCCGTGCGGAGTCTCCGCACCTCAGTGAAATGGCCCAAAAATATGCGAAGGACGGCCTGATCGTGCTGGCGGTAAACCATTGGGACGAAGACAAAGAGACGCTCACCAAATACGTGGCGGAAAACAAACTTCAGCAGCGTGTGCTCTTGAATGGAAGCTCCGTTGGCAGGGAACTGTATGAGGTCTCGGGCATACCGATCTGTTTTTGGATCAATCGCTCGGGCGTTATAGTGGACTCCCATGTCGACTTTGAAGGGCCCGAGGTTCTCGATCAAAAGACGAAAAAGCTCATTGCCGGCCAGTGATTCTTGCCTAGCACGAAGACCGCCCACTCGCTTGCGCTCGGGGTTCGGATCGTCGCGCGGGTGCCTGGCGCTCGGTTTGATCGCTGTCGCAAGGGTGAGTTTTGTTTTTGCTTCCACCTTGCCGACAAGTGTCGAGGGCGGGCCCGACGGCCTGGGGAACGCCTATCACTGGACGGTCAGCAACAACCACACTTCGCCCATCGTTCGAGTGGAAATTCCGCATTATCGAGGCAGTCTTTTCTTCGCACCCAGGGGGTGGACCTCTACCTGTACGAATCTCGTGGCCGTGGGGGCTCGAGATACGCCGGGCATTTGTACTGCGACGGCGACCGGTGATGGGATCGCTCCAGGCCGCAGCGCCACGTTCAATTTACAGCTTGCATCCGGGTCGGTGAAGCGGGGAACAGGAGATGTAGTCATTGGGTATGCCGATTCGAGCAAGCTCACAATCAGTGGCGTCCTGGTGACGGTTCCGGAAACTTGGAGCGACAAATATATCACGCTCATCGGACTGGGCACGATCCTCGCGGTGTTTGTCGCGGTTCAGTTCCTTCGGAGCCGCAAGAAACGTCGTTCGCAGGCCGATGCTTAGAACGGTCTGTATGCCGTCCAAAAACACCAATTTGCGTCGTGGGAACGAATGGTTGCTGGTGGTTGTACTGGCACTATCCATCCGGGTTGGATATTGCGCCTGGACTCATCGTGGACCTTACGCATTTTCGGTCCAGTATCGTGAATACATCATCACGGCGCAGCGGCTTCTGGAGCACAAGGCATTCCTGTCGCCGCTGATGACGGATGCGAATCGCGCCGAGGTATCCGGGCTTCTGCCCCCCATGTACACGATCTGGGTTGCCGGCGTATACGGTCTTTTCGGTATCGAAAGCCGGGCGGCCATCATCGTTCTTGAATTGGCCAATGCCATCGCACTTTCTCTGGCGTGCGGTTTGGCTTTCAAAATCGCGCACGCATTGGCAGGCCAGCGCGCGGCTTGGATTGCCGGTTTGATTGCCGCCCTGAACCCGGCCCTCGTCGGGCATACGAACTACATTTGGGACACGAGCTTTTTTGCACTGGCCGTCACACTGTCGGTTTGGTTTTCGATTTGTTTGAGGAACCATTCGTTTCGGCCCGTTTCCTTTTTCGGATTCGGCATTTGGCTTGGGGTCGTGGCGTTGCTGAATCCAGCGCTGACGCCGGCCTATCCTCTCCTCGTTTTGTTTCCGTTATGGCGCGGTTCTGCAATATCGCTCCGCAGGCTGTTTGGCGGCATCGGGGCCTCTGTGCTCGGCTGGATGATCGCTATCGCACCTTGGACGATTCGAAACTATGTGCAACTGGGCACGGTCCAATACGTTCGATCCGGGTTCATGCTCGAAGTGTGGCTCGGCGTTACGCCGGAAGCAGATCATGCAGGCGGCGACGTCTACCGAAACCACTTCCCGCTCTTGAATCAAGAGGTGGCCAGGCACGTTTCGGACGTTGGCGAGCGCAAGTACCTGGAAGAATGCGGCGATCTGGCCCGTCGCGCGATTGCGGAGAATCCACTCCGGTTTGCCAAGCTCGTGCTCATGCGGACGGTGGATCATTGGTTCGGCACCGCGCTTACGCACGCAGGGCCGCAGCAAAGAGTCATTCCTGCTACGAGGCAGCGGCAACTCATCATGCTCGTTTTCAGTTTGGAAATCCTTCTGATATTTTTTGCCGTCATGAGCAGGCGACTCAACCGCCCAGAGACATGGTGGTTGATATTCGTGGTCGTGGTTTTCTCGTTGGTCTATTCGATCACGCACGTGCAAGTTCGCTTTCGCGTCCCCATCGAGCCGCTCATCGCGGTTTTGGTCGGCATTTCGTTTGCGGGTCAATCCCAATCAACCCTCCGGGTTGACCGATCGTAGTCGGAGGTCGGTGCGAAGCGCAGACCTCCGGAATGTGATCGTTTGCATTCCGCACCCTGGGGGGGGGCGCCGGAATGGCGGACGAGAACGGTCGTCTTTTTCTTGCACCCGCTTCAGGGTCGAATGATTGTAATGTGGCAGGTTCCGTGGGCGGCGCTACGCTTGCCCACGGCTGGAGGTCAGCCTTTCAGGCTAAAGGCGTGCGCCTGGCCGCCCGTCGCTGGCGCTCTGGGTTCGGATCAAAGCTGCCCCGCGCCGGCATGGCGGCGCTGCGCGTGCCACCCGTCGACTTAGTTTACACATCGGCTTGGGTGTCACGTTGTGGACGCCGATACAGGGGCGACGAAAGGGTACGCGGATAGAAGTCGGGCCAATCCGTCGTCGATGAGCAAGTAGGCGATGCGATTTCGCTCAGTCCAGGTTCCCAGGGCCGGAAGGCGGGTAGTTGCACGGTCCACCATGCCCAGCGCGGTGGCGACATCCTGGAATCGAATGCGATGAGACCCGGATGCGGCCGCCAGGTAACGTGCGAGCCAGCCGGACACTGCCACGGACAGGCAAAGCGCCGCGCAACCATCCAATACCGACCATCCGTAATAGCCCGCACCAAAGATCGAAGCTCCTTCGATGCGAGACGTGAGATAGCGACCTACCAAGTCTTCGATGCGGCAGGTGTTTTCGACAGACGGTCGGACCTGCTCGATTTGTTCGAAGGGAACAGTGGTTGGGATGCCGGGGAGCGGTGGGGCGTCGCCGTCCCCTGTGAGCATGCGCCGTGCGGTCCGCAACTGACGCCACCGCTGAGTGAGACGCCCGCGAATACCGGATCGCAATTCCGCAAGGCTGACATGTCCGGCGTGCGCAAGCACCGCTTGTCGAAGCATGCCTCGTTGCCTGGCGGTTGATTCGGAAATGCCGCTGATCGATTCTCCGCGAATTGTCTGGACCAGAATGTCCAGCAGATCGGCGAAGCGGGGCCCACGTACACTCTTGAGCCTGGCTTGCGAAAGTAAGGTTATGAGCTTTGCGACTCCAACGCATCGTTCGAGCGTTGGGATTTGCGTATCGCCAAGCCACAAGGAAACCCGCCGGACAATTGCATCGATTTCCCCCTGATGCGCGGCTAATCCTCTTGCGAGTTCCACGGTTTCGCCCGCGTCCATGATTGGTTCGGGCAACTCGCCGACCAATCGGTTAAGCCAGTCGCGATGGGAGGAGAGTGGCGCTCCCTTTGAGCTGGTTACGCTGGGACAATCGAAACGCAAAGACGCCTGCCAGCCGCGCTCTGTCGGGCGGACTGAGAAGGGGAAGATGCGACAGGCCAGGGGCTTGGCGGCCTCACCGAATTCCGCATGGATGCGGCAGCGGTTTTGTTCGTCGAGGAAGACGCAGGCGCCGCCTTCGCGCTTATTGAGCGCCCAGGATCGGCCGGTACGAACGACAGGGGCAACACCGAGCTTGCTCTCCCATTCCTGCTCCATAATGCGATCGCACTCCGCAGCGGTGAGGTGACCCACTAGTGTCCGGCAACAGTCGCCGCAGGAATGGCACGACCACTTTTGACCAGGGATGGCGGGGATGAGGACGGGTAATGAACAATTGGACATTGCAGAGTATATTAGGGACAGTCACCTATTTACGAATAGGTGACTGTCCCTAATATCCTAATATCCCAGGATGGCGGCTAGAAAATATTGCTCCATGGCCGGATCGCGGCCTCGGTCCACCCAGCGATCGTCTTCAGCGGTGACTTTTTCCTTGCCGGTCGTCGAGGGGAGGTTTTCGCCGAAGTACTGGTAAGCGGCGCCGGTATTGTTGAACTGACGATCGAGCGAGGATAGCCGTTCCTTGTGGACAATGACGGTGATTTCACTTTGGGTGCCTTCTGCGCCGGACACCTTCACCTCGACCCAGCGCCGGGTGGGGTTGAATGAGGCCTCCCAGAAGTCGGCCCGGGTGTTTACGTCGCGGCGCCACACCTCAAAAAAGTGCTGAGAACCCTCGGGCATGGTGGTCACAATCCCCGCATCGCGGTCCACCCTATCGAGTCGATAGCCGCGCCGGCGAAGCGTTTCCTGAATGGACTCCCAGAGGCAATCCGCTTCCTGGTTCGTGACGCTGGCGCGAGTGGGGGACTGGTCAACGGGATCATGTCCGCGACCTGGCCGAAGACAACCCACGTTAGGAATCAGTAGTATTGTTATAGGAACCAACGAGAATGGTCGCATGGGAGTGGGATGATAGTTCAAGGCCCCGCGCGGTCAAGTTGGGGGTGAACCAAGGCAGTCGGGAGGGGTGAGATGGATCGCAAGCTCGTCGGCTCAAGGGGATGGTCCCCTTGCTTTGTGCATGAAGTAGCAGGCCCCAGACGGCGTCATGGGTAACGAAGGGAGCCGCGTTTGATTTGCACTTCACGGATGACAAGTGTTGCACTTCCGTTCTGATTGGCCAAACCGGCAGGCCGGGTCGTGATACGCGGACACATTTATGAAATCTTCATTGCTCTTGTCCGATAAGACGAATACAATCAGGAGATCCGGATAAAGTAATTCCGGCCTTCAGGATGAGGGATGCTCGGATGAACGATTGGTTCGAAGCCGAACAGCGCGTGGAGCGGGCGCAGCAGTTGTCGGAGTCGCACTGCTTCGCTGAGGCGCTTTCCGAGTTGGACGTTGCGCTCTCCATCAATCCCAATAACGCGCTCTGGCATGCCCAGCGCGGATACTTGCTTGAAGAATTGGATCGCGCGGCTGAGGCGGTCGAAGCCTATCAGCGATCGTTGCAGCTTGAGGGCGGTGACCAGGACGTTTCGCTCGCGCTGGGCGCGGCGTTGGCCCATCTTGGAAAGTTCGCCCTGGCTCTCACCGTGTTCGAGGATCTTGCCCGCCTCTATCCCGAACTTGAGCCGACCTATTGCCACCGCATCCTGGTGTACGCCGAGCTTGGCCGTCACGAGCGCGCCGAAGAGATGTTTTACATGGCGCAGGAACTCGATGACGCCTGCCCGCATTGCTTTTACCACATGGGGGGCTCGCTGTTTTCTCGCGAGCAATTCGACAAGGCAATCTACTGCTGGGAGCGGGTGATTGAACTCGAACCCGGTTACATCGGTGTGAACCGACGCATCGCTCAGGCCTTTGAGGCGAAGGGCGAGTTGGACCGTGCCCGCGAGTATTTTTTACGCGAGTTACGCGACGATCCAGGCAACACCGATTTGCTTTTCGAGCTGGCCGAGCTGACTCTGGCATCGGGTAAACTGCCGGCCGCCGCCGCCAAGTTCGAGCAGATTATCGAACTCGACCCGGATCATGCGGCCGCATACTTCGCACTGGGATCCGTGCTGCTGCAAATCGGACAGCCCCAGGCGGCACTCGACGCGCTGGAATCCGCCGCGGTCGCGGCCGAGCCGGACGAAATGCTGCACGGGCTCGATGCCCGGGCCGGCGAAGCGCTGTTGCTGCTGGGTCGGTTTGCAGAAGCTCGCATTCGGCTCAACAAAGCGGTGGAGCTTGCTCCCAATGATTCTCGTTTGGTAACCTTGCTGGGCGATGTGTTATTCAAGTTGAAAAAGGGCGATGCCGTCGGCGATTGCTATCGCAAGGCGCTGGCGATCGAACCAACCAGCCCCATCGCTCACTATCGCCTGGGTCTCTGCCTGCTCGAGGCGGGGCGACCGGCTGATGCCCTTCGGCACCATCTCGATGCCCTGCAATCGCGCTCCGATTTCGTGGAAGCCATGCACGCATCCACGCTTGCTCTCCTGGAGTTGGGGCAGTGGCGGCGGGCCCGGATCATGGTGGATCGCGCGATCAGCACCAAATCAAGCCCGGAACTGCTCGCACTTCGGGCTCGCCTTTGGCGGTTCCGTCTGCGGCGATATCTCGGCCGTCTGCGCCATCCTTTTGCGCGGTAAGGTATCCCTTCCCGTCTAAGCTTCGTAACATGCCCAAGTTACGAACTGCCGGTCGCACATCTTGCTTTTTGGCAAGTCCAAGGGTGCAATGCGTTTGCAACCGCGACGCTTGGTGCTTGTTATAATTGCAAGGTGATACTTTGATCCTCCTACACGGAAAACATGCAATGATTCATCGGAATTGGACGCAATTGGCCGCAGTTCTCATTGCCCTTCAAGCCGCCTCGTCGTTTGCACAGGATGAAAAGCCCGCGCCGAAGCGTCCCCCCGCCCGACCGGCGCCTACGGCCAAGCCGGCCGAGCCTGTCAAGGACGCGCCCAAGCCCAAATCGCCGACTGCCACGACTACCGCAGAGGCCAGGCCGGTGCCTACACAGGCGACCGTCGAAATGATTATGACCGAGGCGGTCAAAAACATCGCCAAACGCTACAACCTCAACGAGGCGCAAAAGCAAAAGACCGACGAGATCATGAAGCGAGACGTCAACAAGTTTTTGAAGGACCACGAAGCCCAGGTCTGGCCGATCATCCGCGACCTGATGAGCAACGGGTTTCAGCCGCCTTCGAATCCGGAGGACGTAAAGCGAATCGGCAACGCCGCGGCGCCGCTGCTCAAGGAGGCGCAGAAGGCCATCCTCGATGGGAACAAGGAGTGGCGACAATATCTGACACCCGATCAACAGGCCATGCACGACTATGACCTCGGCGAAATGGACAAGCAATTTGTGGAGGCGGAGAAGAGCTTTAAGTCATGGGCGGAAGGCAAGCCCACCGGCAGCCCGTTCCCCGTGCCGCCGCCGATGGAACGCAGCCCGCCAACGCCGAAGATGCCCACTGCCGGGCTGCCCAAGCCTCCGCCGCCCCCCGAGCCGCAGTTAGAGATTTTCGTGCGCGAGAGCCTCTTCGACAGCTATGTAGAAGATTTTATCAAGCAATACGAGCTCGATCCGGCCCAGATCGACGCGGCGCGGTCCATCCTTGCGGAAACCAAGGTGAAAGCCGGGGCCTTCAAGGAATCCAACCGAGCCGAACTCACCAAGATCGCCCTCGAACACAAGGCGGCGATGGACGCGAAGGATCGTGACCGCATAGCCAAGGCGGAAGCCGACCGGAAGAAGTTGCTGGAGCCGGTGTACGTCTTGTTTGGAGAAATGGACGAGCGGCTCAAGGCGCTGCTGACTTCGGCACAGGTGGAACGGCATGGAGGCAAACAGAATGCGCCCCCGAAGCTCGATCCTTTGAATGACACACTGCCGGTGCAGGCCGCACCGCCTCCACCCGCGCCGGCGGCGACGACGGACAAAGCCAACGCGGGCGACCTTCCTGCGCAAAAGCCCGATTCGCCCAAAACGCCCTAATAAGACAGCGCTATTCCGGCTCAAGGATTCGAGAATGTCGATCCGATGGATTCCGTGAAGGTGATTTCGAGAGCGCGCTCTCCTGAAGAAACAAACAGGAGACTCGATGATGACTGCGGATCAGATTCGATCGTTGCCGCCGGCGTTGAAATCGCCGAACGATGCACCTCCTACCGGGCCCGCAACCACGCTTCCTACGAAAGCCGGAAATGAAAGACCAATCGCCAGGCGCAAAACCCGGGAGAACCATGCCCTGTCATGTTAGAACCTCGGAGCCGCTTGCCGTGTTGATGTGAGTCGCCTGTTCGCCCACCTTACGATAACCCAGATACTGGATAATCTCGAAGACCTCCGACCAACTGGGGAACGGTCTTTCGTTAATCCGCTTATACTCGTCAACCGCCATGATAAAATCGAGAAGCTCGCCCGAGATTTCGCCTTCTTCGGCGGCCCGGCGAACTTCGCCTCGACGCCGCCCGGGTCCGCGGCGGCGATCCATGCCGGTTCGCCGTTCCGGAAGTCCTCCCGGTCGGCCTTTTGATGGGGAAGTTCGTCGATCGGCTGGTTGGGGATCAGGCAGCGTCATGCCCGACCCATCGACTGGAACCGGGCTTCGCTTGATTCGGGATTAAGACAATGCGGCGTAGGCCGATAATGAGGGTGCGGTCCTACTCCTCTTCTTCGTCCTCATCGTCATCGTCGTCATCGTCCTCGAACTCATCGCCGTCGCCGGGGAAGAAATCGTCTTCGTCCTCTTCCTCTTCGTCATCGTCGTCATCGTCGTCATCGTCGTCCTCGACGTCGTCCTCTTCCCACTCATCGCCGTTCACGACCAGCGGAAAAACATCATCCGTGCTCAGGGATTCGCGCCAGCCAAGCGGCATCAGCAATCCGCCGAGAAGAAAACCCTCTTTCCTCGCTCTGAGATCCGCCAACCCTTCCAGGCAGCCCACGGAGAGCATCCCGCTTCGCGGCCATGAATCGTCGGACTGTGATCGCAACATCAAACAAGGCATTTCCCGGATCGTCATGGATTCACCCCGCTGCTGGTTCTTTAGCTCGAATTCCAACATGGTCTTACATCCCGAATAACCTGACCGACCCAAATGAATCGGAACCAATCACCGGCAATCAACGCAAATGCAACCGGTTTCCCCGCAAGCACTTCCACTTGCAGGAGCGGGGCGAGTCTATAACGCGATTGGCTTGCGTCAAGGGAAAAAAGTGGAAGTTATCCCGAAAAATTTTTTCTGTTTCGCTTTCAAAAAAAACCCGTGGGAATTACCCAAACGCGACCTTATTATGCCTGAAATTCCAAAATAATCGCGTTTGTGACCCCCGGCCTACTCGTTATGATTCGCGGAAGCGGTTTAGCGGGATCTAAAGATCCAAGGTAAATCAGATGGATCAACCACAAAATCTCCCAGAGACTTCGCGAACGCCCGTTGCTGGACGCGGTGCCGCACCAGGTGAAAACCCGGTCGCCTTTCAGCAAAGCGACCGTGCCCAGGCTGCTCCAACGCTTCCCGAACAGGACCTCTGGTCGGGGCGTATGCACTGGCAGAACGCCATTGGACGGGTGATTTTCTGGCTGCTGCTCAACGTCGTGTTTGTCGTTGCCGCCTTTTACGCACCGCGTTTTGATTGGCTCACGCAGACGCGGTTGGTCTGGACCGTCGTGGGGTTATTCGTAGTCACCGCCGTGTTTTTTCTTGGCGGCGTGCTCGTCCGCACGCTGCAAACCCACTATCGCCTCACCTCGCAAAGATTGTTTATCGAACGCGGTATCCTCAGCCGCACCATGGATCAAACGGAATTGATCCGCGTCGACGACGTGCGTATGAGACAATCCTTCGTGAACCGCGTATTCAATATCGGGACGGTTTTGCTCATGACCACCGACGTGACCGACCGCTCGGTGGCTATCGTGGGCATCAAAGACCCCATCCGCGTCACCGAACTCATCCGCCAGCAAATGCGGACCCTCCGCGGCAAATCCCTCTTCGTTGAGAACCTATAACAAAACGCCAAAACACCGAAACGCGGAAACGCCGAAACCCTTGAATCGTTGAGCCCTTGACCACATGGTCCCCTAACTCCCAAACCCAACTCGGACCCGCACAACCGGCAAGCTTTGCCTGCCTTGCAAAAGCCCTGCGTATATCGAAAGCTTGAACGTAGCGTCGAGGGAAGAGCAGGTCCGTGCCCCTCGGACTTCGTAGTTTGTTGAGATCCGTACCGGAGCATCTTGTGCCGAAAAGTCCGCCCCCCATCGCCCCGGACTTGCGAGGTCATACCGCCCAGCCGGTCTCAAGGCCCGAATTTGCGCCGTACGCAACTTCGGGCACAGGTAACCACAAGCCACAAAGGAGCAGCAGAATGACCAGGAGACATGTCGTAGCCGGTACGTTGGCAATCACAGCACTCAGCGCCGGATGCCAATCGACCAACCACCAGAGGTTTTCCAGAAACCCCCTTCATTGCGAACAGCCCAAAATGACGGTTCGATTCGTCAGTCAGCCCGGACTTGATTTCGCTTTCGGCCAAAATGGCGATGAAAATATGCAGCTTGTCGGCGACACCTACAAGCCCTGCAATACGGGCGGGTTTGCTCATGAGCAGGACAACTTCGGGGCCTATCCACAGCACGCCGTGCTTTGGGGCGGCGGATACAACGGTTGCAACGTGACGCAGTACCCGACTCGCCTCGATCCGGGCTCCTACACCTTTGCCTACTTCGATCCCGATCGCGGAGCTGCCTACCAGGGCTGGATCGCCATCAACAGCGGCGGCGACGACGTGCTTAGTGCCCTGACCGAATGGCGCGACACCGTTCACCGCCAGGAAGAATGGCTCGCGTTCGAGTACAAGATCAACGGCAAGTATTCGAGCGCTGACGCCGCGGACTTCAAACGCTTCAAGGGTCAGTTGGCCGACTTCCGCCGCCTCGAAGGCAAAATCAACTCCGCCATCTACGCGGAACAAAGAGACCGTCAGAAAACGTGCCAGTGGCGCAATGCCTACCTCGGCGACGCCGAAGTCGTGCTCATGCCGGGCTCGCCCAGCAGCTTCGCTCAGCCCGCCACGCTGCCAGCGTTCCAGGCGTCCGACCTTTCCGCTGTGCAGGGCGGTGAGCCTGTGACCAAAGTGATTCTGGCCGGTGACTTCGCCCGGTCCATGGAGAAACTGGATCGCCTGAACGACCTGCAGAGCGAAATGCGTCGATGTCGCGCCGTGCTGAACGAGGAAGTCGTCCGCATGGAAAATCGCCGCAACTATTACCGTCTCACTTCGCACCTGTACGATCACGACGACAATTTCGTGAGCAATGAGCAGCGCGTTCAGCAGGCCCGCGGCATGATGACCAACCTCGATCGCCAGATCACCGAAAACCGCCGCCACGGACACGCCGTACTGGCCGTCGTGGGCTTGTTCGCTCCCGACGAAGCCAACCTCGCCTTCGAACGCGAGCAGGCGGAGATTCGCGGCGAGCGTGCCGTTTGGGCCGAGCGGCTGCATCAGGTTGAATTGCAGTTCAGCGACGCCGGCACCTGGAGCGAAAAGCGAATCTCGTTGGAACGCCAGCGACAGTACCTGTTGGGTCAACTGGCAGAGTGCGATACGCAGCTCGATCAGTGCGAGCAGGCCTGCGACGCAGTCGCCCAGCTCCGTCAAAACACGGGCGTGATCTATCGCAACGGTCCGGCATCGGTACTGGCCGCCTCGTTCATGAGCGATTCGGTTCCGGCTCGACTGGCCAATGCCATCGAGAAGGAATCCATGATGACCATTCGTCTGCACTCCGCCGAGGGCGTCCGCCCTTCTCCCAAGCACCTGACGGAAGGCGAAGTCGTCCGCGAGCAGACCTTCATGCTCACCAGCGACCGCTCTTCGCTCGATCAGTCCAGCACTTACGGGAACGACCCATCGAACAACGGTCAGCCGAATTTGTACGAGTGGAGCAACACACAGCGCAACTTCGGCTTGAAGAACCTGAAACCAATAGACTGCGGCCCGTCAGAGTCTGACCAGCCGTAACCGGCAGAGGCCGTCTCCACCTCCCCCTTACCAAGGGAGGATGAAGGAGAGTCAAAAACACAGCTTCGGTGGGGCTTGCTCACGCAGACCTCACCGAAGCTTCTTTTTTGGAAACGCAAGAGGCTGTAATACGACTCACGGGCGAACTCACACGCTTTCCGTGTACCGAACAGGATTGATGGTGCTCCCGGCTTCGGATTCGGGGGCAGGTATCGGCACTGGGGCGTCCATGCCATGTTTATCGGACGATTGACTGCCGGAACCCGTAGGGGAGCAAACGATCTTCTGAGGATATTAGGCGGATCTCGTTGCGTTCTTGCAGATGGGGGGGTAGGTTATTGAATGGAGTTAACCAATTCTGATCGATGGGGTGCGAACGATAACCGGAGTCCCTTTTCGAGAGGAGAGTCAAGCCATGTCCAGAACAATTCTTGTGCTTGCTGTGAGCGGATGGGTGATGGGTTGGGCGGCGATGGCCTACGGGCAATGCGGCGAAGCGCCGAGCGATAACGCCTGCACTCCGCGGATCATTCCCGGCGACCCAGGCGCGTATGAGATCATCATGGGGTTGTCCGGGGCTACGCCGGATACTTCCATGGCCTGTGGTGCCAACGTCGGGCACAGCGTCTGGATTCAGGTGACCCCGACAAACAGTGGGCTTGTGACCTTCTCCACCTGCGCCCCGGGAACGACGTTTGACACTGTTTTGCAGGTGTGGAAGTCCACGGGCGATTGCGAGTTTCCGCTGCGCCTGGACGACTTGTGCGCGGATGACACCTCCGACACCATGTGCAACAACCCGTGCGGCCTCTACCGCGGCTCGGAGGTGTCCTTCATCGCCACGGGAGGGACCACCTACCTGATCCAGGTGGGTTCCTACGACAACAACTCCGCGTTCTGCACGTTGTGCCTGGACCTTCTGGTATCCATCTGTGGCGGCGACACCACGCCGCCTGTAGCGTCGATCACTTGGCCCCTGGCTTTAGAGTGTAGTTGCTCCCCGGTTACTGTTACCGGCTTCGCCTACGATCCCGGCGCGGCGATCGAACATTACACCCTTGAATACAAGTCGGCAGGTGGAACGACTTGGACCGCCATCACCACCAGTTCGTTGCCGGTGTATGGCGGAACGCTGGGGGTGTGGAACACCGCCGGATTGCCGGAGGACTACTATGTTTTGCGCCTGACGACGGTGGACTTCTGTGGATTGGTCAACACCGCCGTACAAGTAGTCTGGGTCAGCCAGCAATTCGACACGGTGGAGATCGGCGGGCCGGCGGAAAACGCGATCGTCGGCGGGCTGGTGTGTCTCGGCGGGACCGTCTGGGACGGTTTTTGCTTCGACCATTACACCGCGGATTATCGGCCCGCCGCCGGAGGGTCGTATAGCCCGATCATCCCAGGCCCTTCCAACGTCACGACTCCCAAAGTCAACGAGGTCCTGGCTTCGTGGAATACCCTGTCGGGTATCGTTGACGGAGCCTACTCGCTCCGGATCATCGGTACGGATGATTGCGGACACTCCCTCACGACGGACAAAAACCTCGTCGTGGACAACACGTCCCCGACCGCCGTCCTGACCACTCCACTCAGCTGTGCGTACGTGGACGGCGTGGTGCAGGTCCGTGGGAGCGCCTTCGATACGCATCTGAGCAGTTGGATACTCGAATACACCGGAGGTACCACGCATGGTTGGATGCCCATCAACCAGGGAACCTTGCCGGTAATCAACGGTCTGCTTGCCAACTGGGACACTTCCGCGCTGCCCGCATGTGCCTACACCCTCAGGTTACGGGTTTACGATACCTCTGTGGTGCAGTCGCAGTGTGGTTGGCCGTCGTATCACATGACGGAATACACAACGTCCGTCATCGTCGGCAACTTGTGCCCCGTGGATCTGAACGGCGACGGCAACGAGGATTTGCTCGACTACGCCATCTTCCAGGGTTGTTTCACCGGCCCATAGTGGAATGGCTGTGGGGATCGGAACCGTTGGTGGTGGTTCGGTTTGCGGATGGCACGGTCCGGCGCTTTTTGCCGGGCAGTGTCTCCAAAAAGCAAAACAAAGCTTCGGTGGGGTTCGCTTATGCGGCCTCACCGAAGCTTTTTTCATTAACCCGAAATGCGAGCAATTGTGCCCGCAATATTGCAAACTACTGTGGACAGGTAAACACTCCGCGAAAGGCGTTTACGACCTGCGAAATGTCCTGAAAGTCGATGATCCCGTCGCCCATGCACCGGCTGCCACCCAAATCACAGGGAAACAAGTCACACAAGGTCGAATCGATGGAAGGCTGTCCTCTGAAGGCATCCACGATCGCCGAAATGTCCATGAACTCCACGCTGCCTTCTAACCCCGTGATGTCGCCATACAACGCTGTCCGCGTGCAATAGGGTTGTCGATTGTCTATTAGGATCGTTCCGCGATCCGTCGGAACGGGCCCCGCGACATCCTCAACCCCCGTTAAATTGAAATTGCATCGGCGAATCCAAAGTCCTCCAGGCCTGGTTTGCAACCAATAGATTTTCCCTTCTTGATGATCCAGAATTGCGGTATCGTAGACGCCGGGCCCAAGACTGATTGTATTCATTATGGCACCGTCGAATTCCCTCTGACTAAAAAAGGCATCTGTACTCCCATCCCTCGACAGGATATAGAAGTTCCCGCTGACGCCGTCGGTCATGATCTGTGTGATGGTGCCACTGGTGATGAACACTCGACTTTCACCAGATAAGAAATCGTCGCGGTAGATGGTTCCGAAGGGTAGCTTCAACCAGAAAGCCCAATCGTGGGTCCAATCTCCCGCCATGGCAGCCGCGCAGCCTGTATTCGATATTGTGTTTATCCCCGAAGATACTTCACCGGGTCCGTCGAGGCTCCGAGTAAAGATTGTCCCCGAGTAATTCTCCGAGTCGTAGCACACATGAACATTGGCCCAGAAGATATGATTGCCTGGCAGATCGAGGGAAAGCCGGGCTGGGCTCATTCCTCCATCCAAGATAAAAACCTCCATATTCGAACCGGCCACGCTGGATCGAAAAATCCTGTTTCCCGCATCATCAACCCAGTAGAGCTTGCCCGCCTCGCGCGGATCGAGCACCACCTCGGATATGAAAAAATCGTGGCCCAGCACTGACTCGGTGGCATAGGGAGGCTGCAAGCTAGTGCCAACGAGGTTTAAGTCGTAAGTACGGTAGTGATAGAGAGTTTGATTCACTGGATCGATGGCTGTCGCAAGTGCGGTGTTGTTGTCGGAGTAGGATTGCAAGCGTAGATTTGGTCCGCTCAATGTAGAGTCCAATGAGGTTCGCCACAGCTCGCGGGTGAAATAATGGAAAAACCAGTAGAGCTGGCGGTTCACCGGATCGATGCTCAGCACTTTCGATGGTGCAAATTGATTTTGTGGGCATCCCGCGAATGCGGTAAGGTTCCGAAATATCACAGAGCCGCTGCCGTCATAATTTGCACGGTGAATCTTGCAATCGATGTCGTCGGTCCAGTAAATCCGCTGCGCAGCCGCATCAACAGCAATGCCTGCGGGACGAAACTCGGAGCCCGACAGAATTATCTGCAGGTTTGATCCGTCCAGATTCGCGGACTGAATACTCCCGTCAAGGTTGGAAGATGTAGTAAAAAATATGCGCCCGTGCGCTGTATCGAGTGCGATTCCCGCGATCCCGATGCTCGAGGCGGGGACCACCAACTCCTGGTTTGATCCGTCGGTTTGGGCGCGATAAACCCTACCTGAACTGTCCCCCCAATAAAGCTTTTGGGCTGTAGCATCGAGCGCAAGCGCAGTGGAAAACTGCGATACGCCGATCACGTCCTCCACGACCGCTCCAGTAAAATTGGTTCGCCGGATCGCACCTGCATCTGTATCGATCCAATACAGCCAACCGCCCGGATCAAATGCGAGGCTCAAATCATCAATACGATAGGCTGGCGCAGATTGGACGATGTTCTTGAACTCTGTGAAATCGTGAGACCACGAGATGGATTGGCCGTTAACAGCAAAAATCCCATTGACTTCGGCAAGAACCGGGGAGATTGGTATCCCCGAGGCAACCAATAAGATTCCAAGTCCAAAGATGGTTCGACGAAGTGTCATGACGCAGACTTCCAAAAGAGGTACAAAGGGTGCAAAAACGATGCAAGCAAATACCACCCCGCATGGTACCTCGCCCAGCAATAGCCGTCAATCGAAAAATCATCTGGTTTCGGGCAATAATTCAGTTCTTTACCAATTTTCCACCTCGCGAAAATCGAAACCGGTAGAGCCTTGCGAGATGTCGAGCGAACAGTACGCCTTCCGAGAAGCTGGCCTTACTCTCGCCCGCCAACCTTCAAGCTATTGCGGACAACTGACCACTCCACGGAACGCATTCACCGCCTGCGAAATATCCTGAAAGTCGATGACCCCGTCGCCCATGCACCGGCTGCCACCCAGGTCACAGGGAAATAGGTCACACAAAGTGGTGTCGATAGAAGGCTGTCCTCTGAACGCATCCACGATCGCGGCAATGTCTCCGAATTCCACGCTGCCTTCTAACCCCGTGATGTCCGCATACATCGCCGTCCGCGTGCAAATCGGTTGTCGTAGGTCCACGATGATCTGCCCAATGGGCGTCGCCGAGGGCGCCGTAACATCTTCAATCGCCGTCCCGTCAAGGTTGCTCCGACGGATCCGGTAACCATCAAGATCATAATGGATCCAATAGATTTTTCCTTCCTGCGGATCCAGCGACAGGGAATAGGCTGCTTCATCGGGCCCTAGGATCAGCAGGTCTTCCACCTGAGTTCCGTTGGAGTTAGCACGATGCATGCCGCCAAGTCCGGTATCGGAGTCGTACGTGACCCAATAGATTTTCCCTCCTGCGCTGTCGGCCACGATTCCATGTGCAGAATTATTTAACGGATAAGAAACAGTCACAATCGTATTGGTTCCATCATAGTTGGCGCGGTAGATCAAATTATAATTTGAGTTCATCCAGTAAACCTGTCCGTTTAGCCCGTCAACGGCCACGGAGCCCATACATTGAACATTAATATTCTCTACTACGTTGGCCCCCTCTAGATTTGCGCTGAAAATCCCGCCGTTACCGCTGAACTCACACCGAATCGTGTCAGACCAAAAGATGCGGTCATTTTGCAGGTCGATAGAAAGCCACGATGGCTCGCCGACGTAAGGAACGACACTCTCAATATCCGAACCATCTACGTTGCATTGATAGATCCGCTGCCTGTGAATATTTCCCCAGTAGAGCTTTCCATTCCCTCGCGGGTCCAGCACCAATTGCGATACCGTAAAGAACGCAGGTTCCGCGATCAACTGCCAAGCATAGGGAGATTGCAACTTAGTTTTCCCAAGCCAGCCTGTGGTGGTTCCAGGCATATGTGTGTAGTTGTACCCCGAATAGTATAGGGTCTGATCCGCAAGGTTCAAGACCATCGCATGAATCAAATCGGGCTCAGTCCCCCACGGATATGTGCGCAGAACCTGCCGCGTTGGACTGTCCAGGCTGCCTCTCATCAATGCGTGGTTGGGGGAAGTGTCCGATCTCACCCAGTACAAATAGCGGTTGGCCGAATCGACGCTGATTGCAGTCGGACGTCCAAGGGCATCGATGGGTTGATAGATGGAATGATTGTCGCCATCGTAGTCGGCAACGTGGATGTTCTTGTTGACGGTGTCCGTCCAATACACTCGCCCATTGGATCGATCCAAGTCTATTGCAAACGGTGCGGACTGCGCTGCAACAATAACCGTTTGCACATCGGAGCCGTCAAGGTTTGACGATCGCACGATTCCTTGAGCACTCGGGAGGTCAAACGCTGTCCAGAAGAGTCTGCTTTGCGTTGAGTCCAATGCCATGCCATCGACGGAAAAACCTGCCGAAGCAACAAGAAGTTCGGACCCGCTTCCATCCAAATTGGCCCGATAGATTTCTCTGGCGCCGTCAGGCGGGCTCCCCGAGGGAAGAGCCGCCCAGTAAATCTTTGCACTCGACAAATCGAGAGCCACGGCTGACGGTCCTAGCAATCCGGTAATTACATTCTCGGCCATAGTGCCGGAAAAATTGGCACGTCGAATAGCACCGAAACCCGAATCGGCCCAATACACCCAACCTGCTGGATCGACGGCAATGCCTTGAGAGTTTTGGACCTTGTTCTTAAGGACAACATTGAAGTTCGCGAAATCAGCGGACCAAGATAGGGATGATCCTTCAGAGATCACAAAAATCCCGTTTGCGGCAAAGGAGGGTGCGGCAAAAATAAGAAACAACGCAGCCAAGGAAACGGGTTTTACCAATCTCATCGTGTAGCCTTTCAAAAGACAGACAATAAGCCCCAAATCGATGTAAGCAAATGCCACCCCGTATGGTACCACTCCCAGCAATTGGACGTCAATCGAAAAATCAACTGGTTTCGGGCAATAATTCAGTTCTTTACCAATTTTCCACCTCGCGAAAATCGAAACCGGTAAAGCCTTGCGAGATGTCGCAGAAATCGCACTCCTTCGGAGAAACTGGCCTTGCTCTCGCCCGCCGTCCTCGCCGCGAATTGCATCGGCACTTCGCAAGGCCGCCGGCACCCGCACTTCACGTACAACTCCAGGGCGATTTTGTACCCCAGCGGGTCCAGGCGCTTCGCACGCTGCAACGTCGCTTTGGTTAATGCAAAGCAACCCGACATGGGGTCGCTCAATCGAGCCAACGGCAAGGCAGTCAGTGTCGCCAGCTTGCTCGCCAGCCGCCGCCGCAAAGGCCAGTCCGACGCCACGCCCCCGCTCTGTCCATATCTCGTCGCAATGACGAAGTCGCAATGGGGATCATCGAGCTTGTCGAGCAAGGCCGGCATGATTTCCGGCGGGTGCTGCAAATCAGCATCCATCACCGCTAAATTCTCGAAGCGAGCCTGCGAAAACCCGGCGAGCACCGCGCTGGACAGTCCCCGCTCCCCACGCCGCACGATCAACCGAACGTCGTATCGGGGGGTAAGACCGCCGACGATTTCCTCGGTCCCGTCACGCGAATCATCGTCAACGATAATCAGCTCGAGGGTCCAACCCCCCGCTCCGGCGGCGGCAAACAAACGGGTCGTCAGTGCCTCGATGTTCGGAGCTTCCCGATAGGCGGGCACAATGACGGACGCCGATTTTGGCTCATGGGACATGACGCGATCCTAGTCGCCGGAACTTCAACGGAAAACTCCAATCCGTTGACATCCGAGGCGGGTGGCACGGTCTGGCGCCTTTTGCCAGGCCGTGGTTCGTTGACATCGGCGGACACCTTCGTTACATACCGTGAACTCGAAGGCGGCGACTGCTTTGGCGCAGAAGCAGAAGCGCCGGACCTTCCATAATCTCAACTATTTCGGATTCTTCCCGTGATTGCCCTCGTTGGCGCAAAGACCGTCCAAACGCTCTCCTTCTTCGGTCGATTCGGCATATTCGCCTGGCAGACGTTTCGTTGGTTGTGGCCCAGCCTCGTGCTGGCCCGCACCTGGCGTCGCACCATGCCCCTCTTTTACGAAGTCGGCAATCGCACCGTCCCGGTCATCGCCGTAACCGGCACCTTCGTCGGGCTGGTCCTCGCCATTCAAAGCTACGATCAGCTCAAGTCCGCAGGCTTCGAGCAGCGCATGGGCGTGCTCGTCAGCCTTACCCTCGTGCAGGAACTGGGTCCCGTGCTCGCCGGAGTCATGGTGGCCGGGCGCGTCGGCGGCGCCCTCACCGCCGAACTGGGCACCATGCGCGTCACCGACCAGATCAGCGCCATGACGGTGATGGGGGTAGACCCGATCCGCTATCTTGTCGTCTCACGCTTTCTCGCCTGCCTGTTGCTGACTCCGCTGCTAACGTTCTTTTGTGATTTCTGCGGCTCGCTCTCCGGGTGGTTCATTGCCGTGCAGTTGAAAAGCATCCCCTCCGGGCCTTACTGGTATTATATCCAGGAGTCCATCGAGAAATGGGACATTACGGTGGGTTTGCTCAAGAGCCTTTTCTTCGGAGGAGTGATCGGTCTGATCTCCTGCTACAAGGGATTCCATTGTCGAACCGGAGCGGCCGGCGTGGGCCAGGCCTGCACGCAGTCCTTCGTCATGAGCTTCATTACCATCCTCGTCGCCGACTTCTTCATCGGGTACTTCCTTTCCGGTCTCTACCGCGCTCTGTACGGGTTTAAGTCGCTGGTTTGATGAACGCCCCAATTGCAAAATCTTCAGGCTCCGCAAAGCCCACCGGCCAAACCGTCGTACGCCTGGTGAACCTCCACAAGCGTTTCGGCAATTTGATCGTATTGGACGGAATCAACCTCGAACTTCTGGAGGGCCAGACCACGGTCATCATCGGCGAATCCGGTTCCGGCAAGAGCGTGCTGCTCAATCACATCGTCCGGCTGATGAAACCCGACTCCGGCGAAGTGTATTTCCGAGGCCGGCGAATCGACACGCTTCCCGAACGAGAGCTCGCACGGATTCGCCCCCGCTTCGGCTACCTTTTTCAGCTCAGCGCTCTCTTCGATTCCATGACCGTCGGGCAGAACGTCGCGTTCCCCCTGCGCGAGCATACCCAGAAGAGTCGGGAAGAGATCGATAGGATTGTGAAACAAAAACTCTCCATGGTCGGACTTGACGGCATTCAGAATAAATCCCCCGCGGAACTCTCCGGAGGCCAGAAAAAGCGCGTGGCTCTCGCCCGCGCCATCGCCTTCGACCCCGAAATGATCCTCTACGACGAACCCACCACCGGTCTCGACCCCCCCCGCGCCGACGAAATCAACGAGCTGATCATCAAGCTCAAACGCGAGTTGTCCGTCACCAGCGTGGTGGTCACCCACGACATGGCCAGTGCCCGCAAAATCGCCGACCGCATCGTCATGCTCTTTCGCGGAAAATTCATCTTTGACGGCACGCCCGACTCCATCGAAAACGTACAGGATCCGCGAGTCCGCAACTTCGTCCAGGGACAATGCGGGCAGGAAGTACTACGAACGTTCCAATCAAAGGAAAAGGTATGACCGAATCAACGCGAAACCTCGCCGTCGGATTTTTCGTCGTGACGTCGCTCATTGTTCTGGCGACTTTGATGGCCTGGTTCGGCGAAACCCCCGATTGGCTCGGGTCCAATGAGTGGACCCTGGAGATCGTCGGCACCAAGGAGCTTCGCGGAATCAATCAGGGCAGTCCCGTCCAACTCAATGGTGTGGAGATAGGCCGCGTCAAAGACTTGCGCTTTGACGACGCCGCCCGACCCGACCGCGGCGTCATCGTCGTCACTCGCATCAAGGACAAATACCAGATCCCTCAGGGCGCCACCGCCCGCCTGTACGGCGCAACGCTCGGTTTCGGCGGAGGTCGCGTCGAAATCATCGTCGATTCCACCGGCGATATGGAAATGTTGCCGAAAAAAGACGCCAAGATCACCGGAGAAATGCGCAGCATCATCGGCGAGATGATCAGCAAGGATATGATCGACGCGTTCCAGACAACATTAACCAACATCGGATCGCTTGCCGGCGAGGCCACGCCCGCGGCGCGAAATTTCTCGCTGCTCCTGGAGTCAAGACCGGTGTCCGTCGTGAACCAACCGGGCTCGGAGCTAACGCCCAACGTTTCCACCGTCGTGGAACGCCTCGATCGCTTCATCACCAACGTGGACGCAGTGCTGGGCGACCCGGAAATCAAGGGCGATTTGCAGGGGGCCATCCGCGACATCAAGTCAGCAACCGCGCAACTTCGCGACACCGTCGAGCTTATGCGAACCCAGACGCAGCGAACTTCCGACAACCTCAACACGGGAATCGACCAGACCAAAGTCGATCTCGATCGCAACTTCGACAAGCTCTACCGCGTTCTTGACAACCTCGACAACAGCACGCAATCCCTGGCCTTCTCGATGCAACAAATCGCCCAGGGCAAGGGCACGCTCGGCCTCCTCGCCAACGATCCGCGTCTTTACGAGGCCGCCGTCCTTTCCGCCCAGCGCTTCGGTGAGTCCATGACCACGCTCAACGTCGTCCTCGACCAGATTCAACGCGAAGGACTGACCTTCAAGAGCCAATCGGGTTTGATTCAAGGAAAAATCCTCGAACCGGAAACCACTGAACCCCCTCGCCGCTAAACAGAACCCCGACCGCAAGGGGGAGCGGACGGCAAGATGTGTTGGGTCGCCAGCGCTCCAGCCGAGCCGCCATCCGAACCCGGAGCGCAAGCGACGGGCTGCTTATTTTGAACTTCGAACCTGTCTCTTTCATTTCATCTCCGCCACCCGAATCAACCGATACGGCTCAAAGTACAATTGATCGAAAACCTTGTCCTCGATCTCAATCTGCTCGATCCTTCGGCCTGCGGATTTGAGCGCTTTCATCGGGTCGGCCAAGAAAGTCACCATCCAAAGCGCCCGCGGGTCGCGGAGAATCGCCTGCTCCCCATCCGGCCTGCCATTCCGCAAATACAAAACCTCAACGGGTGCCTGAAGTGGCGACGTGGTAGCGGCCTCCCTATCGTTCTTCGAACTTCGAATTTCGAATTTCGAATTTCCGTAGTATTCAAACCCCAGCAAATCCATTTCCTCCCAACCCGGCGATGTGGTCCGCTCGATGGCCACCACCACCGCCTCGCGCTGAGGGCCGGCGTATTCGTCGAGAAACTGCACCATCTCGCGGAATCCGGGCTTTACGCGATCCGTCCGCGTCGCCCAAGCCGGCGCCATGCCGACGACAAACACTCCGGCGATCAACAATGGCAACCGCCGATCCAAACGATGCAACACAATGAGCGGGAGCAACATTGCCGGCGCCGCGGCCGGCAGCGCATACCGCGCCACCATCGCCGGATGCGCCACCCACGAAATCACCAGCAATCCGCCCCAGGCCACGATCAGCCAAATAACCAGCAACCAAAAGAAATCGCTATTTGGCGAAGTGGCGATTTGGTGATGTGGCGATGTGGTGATTTCGACTTGACGCGAGAAAATCTGAATCTCGCCGTCCTGTTTCGGCGTTTCGGGGTGTCGGCGTTTCCGCGTTCCTGCCGCCACCAACACGACGACGGAAGGAACGAGCAACGCCCAAACCCAAACCGGCCCGAACGTAATCTCGCCGAGTACGCGAATGGCACTGCCCACAGTCGGCGCCGCAATCCAATCCAACCCTTGAAACACCGAAGTCCGATGCCGCAGGAAGTGCCACACCATTGGCACACATAGAATCATGGCCCCAAAGAGGGCCGCCAGCGGAACGAGTGAATTGTCGATTTTCGATTTTCGATTTTCGATCGAAACGAGAGATATCGCCGCCCAAATCACCTGTGCCGCGACGGTTAACGCCATCAAATAATTCGCATGAAAAGTAATCGCCGCGACGAAGATGTACGCCATCGCCAACCATGAGATTCTCCGTTTTCGAAATTCTTCAGTTGTCTCGTTGCCTCGTTGCCTTGCTGCCTCGCTGCCTTGTTGCCTCGTTAAGAGCCGATACCAAATCCACGTCGAAACCATGCTTCCCAATACAAGCATCGAATAGGGCCGGGCCTCCTGGCTGTAGTCAATCTGCAACGC
>CXWL01005852.1_pt1:57500-136570 | contig 136570 bp, 107 predicted proteins | sample 590931 | NCBI WGS metagenome assembly CXWL01 (sample SAMEA3498368, study PRJEB10139) | groundwater metagenome | biome: water well; material: biofilm material | place: Germany | collected 2015-04-27
GGGGAACCTGCGGCTGGATCACCTCCTTTCTAGAGGATAATCTAGAGCTTGGATCGCGGAGTTCGCTCCGCCTTCCAGTCTAAAGTTAACGCATTTTCGGTTCCGGCTTCGGCCGGAACGAAACCCCGAGCAATCGGATTCCGATGACAAACCTGTTTAACTTATAAAGACGCCCGGCGAGGTCATTTGATCTCGTCGGGTGTTCTTGTTATCTACGTCGCCACATACAAGGTTTTCCGACCAGAACGAAGGTTTCTTTGCGAGTCAAATGACCGAATCGAAGCTGAAGATCTATCTCGAGACCACCGTCTGGAGCTTTGCGCTTGCTGACGATGCGCCCGACTACCGGGCGGACACAGAAGATTTCCTCGAACGCTGTCGCCAGGGCGATTTTCTGCCGTTCATCTCTTCTCTCGTGATCGAGGAAATTCGCCAGGCCGATGCCCTCTTGAGCAAAGCGCTTGAGAACCTTGTCGCGGAGATTCGTCCGACTCTCTTCCCAATGTCAGACCGGGCGTTGCGGCTTGCGGATGCGTTTTTGGCTGCCGGCGTTGTGCCTCCGAGCAAGCCGGCCGATGCAGGACACGTCGCGGCCGCGTTTGAAATGGGCTTGGACGCCTTGGTATCATGGAATTTCCGCCACATCGCCAATATCCGGCGGGCGGAGCGATTTAATGCCGTCGCGGTTTTGCAGGGCTATCATCATCAGTTGCGCATTGTGAGTCCAGGCGAGGTGCTCTATGCCCAAGACGATTCGTGAAAGCAAGATGTTGGAGAACGTGCGCAAATGGCGTGCCGAGGCTTTCGACGTGGTTCGCCAGCAAACCCTCGTGCAACGTCAGGCCGCTGCCGCCGAGTGGGCACGGCGTCTCAATTTGCCGATCCTCGGCGACGATGAAACCAGCCAGGCTATTCATGCGAAAACATCGACCGCGTCCCACTTGCGACCGGCTTAAAATTAACGCATTTTCGGTTCGCGGCCTCGGCTGCGAACGAACCCCCGAGTAATCGGATTCCGATGACAAACCTGTTTAACTTATAAAGACGCCCGGTCGGCTTCGCGCCTTCCGGGCGTTTTTTTTATTCTCAAGCCTTCCAAGAATCTCGCCTTGCAACGCGATTCAATGAACGCCACAATGAATGTTGGAGAACCGAAATGACCAAGCTCGTCCAAGGCGTCCTTACCATCGTTCACGGCCTAAGCTCTAAAGACCGTAAGCAATTGGTCCGTGGAATGTTGGATGCCGGGTTGCTGACCGAGGATGAGCAGGATCGAATCGTGATTGAGTCGCGCCGCCGCGACCCCACCCGCCCATTGGCCGATTTCGTCAAGGAAATGAAACAAAAGGGCCGACCGAAAACAGCCGATGCCTGACTTTCCAACAGGAGGGGTACCAAATCATGGCCCCAAGTCGGATGTGCCTCGACCTGGGCCACCCGCCGAAGTACCACCATGCGGAAACCATCGAACAACGCGATATCGGCGGAGATTCATGCTCTGACGCGTCGGAAGGCCACTTTCGCGCCGGCAAGCAGAATGAGTGTGAGCACAATCAAGCCCCACACACTCATCGTGGGAATGGTATTGGGTACGCACTCGCGCGCGGCCTCGTCGCAATGCTCCTCGTCTGGATTGCATGGCGCGTCGCCCGCGACGCATCCGTCCTGCGGATCGCACGACTCCGTGCCGTTGCAGAACAGGCCGTCATCGCAGTTCACCGGATTGCCCGGCTGGCAGCCGCTTGCCGGAATGCACGTCTCGAGCCCGTTGCAGTAAATTCCGTCGTTGCATTGAAGCAGCGTGCCCGCAACGCAACCGGTCTGCGGGTCGCATGATTCCACGCCATTGCAGGCGTTGCCATCTTCGCAGTTGAGCGCCGGGCCCGGGAGGCAGCCCGAAGCCGGGGCGCAAGGTTCCACTCCGTTGCATGCATTGCCGTCGTTGCAATTGAGCGGAGTGCCGGCCACGCAGGTGCGGTCCGGACCGCAGGTCTCGACGCCGTTGCAAGCATTGCCGTCATCGCACGTGCCACAGCTTCCCCCGCAGCCGTCATCGCTGCAGGTCACGCCGTTGCAATTGGGAATGCATGCGCACGAAATATCCGCGCATACAGCGTTCTCCACCCAAGTTTCGTCCGCCTCGCTACAGTGAATCTCCAGGACCTCTTCGCGACAACCTTGGTCTATCCCATTCGAGTCGCAACATGCTCCACTAACTCCTCGGATTGCCAGGCTGCGATCCCACCCCGCAGCGACTCCCACGAAGCCGGTATTGGACGCAGGGACGTTTCCTTGACCGTAGTTGTTGCGTCCCCACGCTACGATCGATCCGTCGGCCTTGAGCCCCAGGCTGTGCGAATTGCCTGCGGCAAGAGCAACGAAGCCGCTGTTGGGCTCGGGGACATTCGTTTGACCATAGAAGTTGGCGCCCCACGCGATGATCGATCCGTCGGCCTTAAGTCCCAGGATGTGCACCCCGCCCGCGGCGGCGCCCACGAAGCCCGTATTCGGCGTGGGGACGGATCCGCCCACTCCCCCCCAAAACACAATTGAACCGTCTGCCTTGAGCCCTACGCTTTGCACCCCCCCTGCGGCGACGCCCACGAATCCAGTATTGGGAGTCCAGACGTTTAGTTGGCCGTATCGATTGTCTCCCCACGCCACGATCGATCCGTCAGCCTTGAGACCTAGGCCGTGAAAATCGCCCCCGGCGACGCCCACGAAGTTTGTATTGGGCGCGGGGACGTTGGCCTGACCGTAGGTGTTGTCTCCCCACGCGACGATCGATCCGTCGGCCTTGAGACCCAAGCTGTGAATCCTGCCCGCGGCAACGCCCATGTAGCCTGTATTCGGCGCAGGGCTGTTCGTCTGACCGTAGTCGTTGTCTCCCCATGCGACGATCGATCCATCGGCCTTGAGTCCCAGGCTGTGATTCTCGCCTGCGGCGATGCCCACGAAGTCGGTATTGGGAGCAGGGCCGTTTGTCTGACCGTAGTTATGGTCTCCCCATGCGACGATCGATCCGTCGGCCTTGAGACCCAAGCTGTGAATCCTGCCCGCGGCAACGCCCACGTAGCCTGTATTCGGCGCAGGGCCGTTCGTCTGACCGTAGGTGTTGTTTCCCCACGCGACGATCGAACCGTCGGCTTTGAGACCCAGGTTGTGCCACCCGCCGGAGGCGACGCCGACGAAGCCTGTATTGGGCGTAGGGACATTCGTCTGACCGTAGTCGTTGCTGCCCCACGCAACAATCGATCCGTCGGCCTTAAGACCCAGACTGTGCCACCCGCCGGCGGCGACGCCGACGAAGCCTGTATTGGGCGTAGGGACATTCGTCTGACCGTAGTCGTTGCTTCCCCACGCAACAATCGATCCGTCGGCCTTGAGACCAAGACTGTGCCATACACCCGCTGCGACGGCAACAAACCCTGTGTTGGGTGCAGGGACATTTGTCTGACCATCATCGTTATATCCCCAAGCCACGATCGATCCGTCGGCTTTGAGACCCAGGCTATGAAGCACGCCCGCGGCGACGCTCACGAAGCCGGTATTGGGCGCAGGGACATTCGTCTGACCGTAGTCGTTGCTTCCCCATGCGACGATCGAGCCGTCGGCCTTGAGGCCTAGACTGTGAGAGTGGCCCGCAGCGATGCCGACGAAATCGGCATTGGGAGAGGGGACGATCGACTGACGTAATTCGTTACCTCCCCACGCAATGACCGAACCATCTGCCTTGAGACCTAGGCTGTGCGATCCGCCCCCGGCGACTTGGGTAAATGGTCCGGTCAGGTCCACCCCGACAACTTGCGAACCCCAGCCGACGATCGAGCCTTGCGGCTGTGCCTGCCCGTGACTGGAGGCGAGCCGAAGCGCGAGCACCACGCACACCACAACCGTTTGCAGAAATATCTTCTTGTTCATGACGCCTCGCCTGGTTGGGAAAGCCGCCTTAGGCCCCTGCATTTCAGAGGGTTTATCATACCAAAACTGGAATTGCGTAAGCAAGCACTAATTGCCCTATGGGGCGGGTTGACCAGTCGTAGCGTCTTCCGAACTGACCAACAATCGTCTCTTCGCCGGGTGGTCCAGGTCACCTTTCATGGAACCCGGGACCATGATTCCCATTTTTGTGACCTTGTTCCCCTAATCTGCGTCCATCTGCGGCCCGGTCCATGCCTCGTTGCCCCGTTGCCTTGCTGCCTTGCTGCCTTGTTGCCTTGATTTTTCGCAATCCGCAAGAATCTGCGCGCGCCCATGATGTTATCAAGGTTGATGAAAAGGACTCCGGGAGATTCCTGCGCTTATTGCCGCACACACCGGTCAAGCGAAAGAGAGGGATCATGAAAATAAAAAATTGTCAGAACAAAGCGATTTGAAAGATGCACTTTACGCGATTCCCGCGCAGTTGAGTAAATGGGGATGAAAGTCCGTAGCCCTGGCCGGTTACGATACCGGCTGGAGTTTTTTGATTCCCATCAAGAAGGAGCTACGGGCATGAACAGGATACCGGTACCACGCCGGCGAACAACCAACTTTGTTGTTTGCTCCCTAACGGTTGCAGTACCGAATCAAATCGCGTTGCCTTTGACGAAACCGGGTGCGATCAGCTGTACGGCGACTCCACCCCCCTGTGGTCCCCCCTGAGTGGGGGGACGGTATCTCGCGGCTCGCTTCAGGGGCGACGAACTCAACCGCGTTGGTCGAGGGGGGTGACTTTGCGGAGGGGGGGTCCCGTGTATTTGCTCAGTGGGCGGTAGATGCGGTTGTGGGCGATTTGCTCGATGTAATGGGCGCCCCAGCCGGCGATGCGACTACACGCGAACAGCGGCGTGTACAGATCGGGCGGAAGCTCGAGCAGGTAATAGACCACGCCGCAAGGGTAATCGACGTTGGGGTAGATGGGGTTGTCCCGCTTGACGATGGGGTCTTTGATTGCGTCGTACACGGCGACCAGATCTTCGCGGCCCTTGAGCTTGGCAAGCTTGCGCATTTCACGCTCGAGAATGGTGGCGCGGTGGTCGCCGTGCTTGTACACACGGTGGCCAAAGCCCATGACCTTCTCTTTCTTTTCGAGGGCCTGTTGGACCCACTTCCCCGCTTCCGCCGCGGATTTGAACTTCAGGATCATCTCGAGGGATTCTTCGTTGGCCCCGCCGTGGAGCGGGCCCTTCAGAGCGCCGATGGCACTGACGGTGGCCGAGGTCATGTCGGAGGCGGTCGAGGCCACCACGCGGTTGGTAAACGTGCTGGCGTTGAAGTCGTGCTCGGCGTAGAGCACCAGCGTCAGGTCCAGGATGCGCGAGGAAGTTTCGTCGGGATCAATTCCGTGGAACATGTAGATCATCTGGGCGGCGTGGGACAGGCCGCGGCGCGGCTGGACCGGCTCTTTTCCGCGAAGCAGACGGAATCGGGCGGCGACGATGTCGGAGGCCTGGGCCAGCAACCAAATGGCGCGGCGGCGGAGCGAGTCAAGCCCCTGGCCTTCGACGGGGTCGAAGTGGCTGGCCATGGAGATGCAGGTGCGCAGCGCGGACATCAGCGGAACGCCGGCGGGAATCTTGCGCAGGGTGTCGAGGACTTCGGGTCGCAGGCCGTGGAACCCGTCGATCTGGTCGCGGAACCAGTCGAGTTGCTTTTTGGTCGGGAGTTCTTCGTATAAGAGCAAGTGCGCGACTTCGGCGAAGATGGTCTTTTCGGCAAGCTCGCTGATGGGGTATCCGCGATAGAGAAGCTGTCCTTGATCGACGCAGCAGATTTTGGTTTCGCCGGCGATGACGCCTTCGAGTCCTGGTTTCCAAGTATCAGTCATTGTGTTGCCTTGTGGTTTGACGAAGTTCGTCGGAAGTACGTTCCAACCAATCTTGCAGACCGCTCCCGCATGGTCGCGGCTCTGTTTTGGCGGGCAAAGCCCGCCCTACCAACGGTGCAATTGCACCCTACTTTCCGTCGTAGCCGAGAAGGTCGTAAAGCTCGGTACGGGTCTGCATACGATCCAGCATCGACTTTAGCGAGCCTTCCTGTCGCAGCACCTGTAGTGCTTCCTGAGTGGCCTTCATCGCGACCCGCTGGAGGCTCACCGGGAAGATCACCAAATTGTAGCCCATGGCCCCGAATTCGCCAGCCGTCAGGTGCGGGGTCTTGCCGAATTCGGTCATGTTGGCCAGCAGGATGGTATCGACATCCCGTGCGAAGCGCTCGAATTCCTCGCGGGTTTCAAGAGCCTCGGGAAAGATACCATCGGCCCCGGCTTTGAGGTAGAGGTGGGCGCGGCGGACGGCTTCATCATATCCCACGACACCGCGGGCGTCGGTCCGGGCGATGATGAGGAAATCGGGGCTGGTCTTGGCGGCCCTGGCGGCGGCGATTTTCTCGCAGAATTCTGCGGCGGTCACCAGGCGTTTGCCTTCGAGGTGGCCGCAACGTTTGGGGAATTCCTGGTCTTCGAGGTGGATGCCGCTGACGCCGACGGATTCCAGGACGCGAACGGTGCGGGCGGCGTTTTCGGCTCCGCCATAGCCGGTGTCGGCGTCCATGATGATGGGGATGGTGGTGGAGCGGGCGATGTGGTCGGCGTGGTCGCGGGCTTCGGTCAGGGTCATGAGGCCGGTATCGGGGACGCCGCCGACGGAGTTGGCGAGCACAGCGCCGGAGAGGTACATCGCGGAGAACCCTTCGCGTTCGATGAGACGGGCGGAAAGGGCGTTGTATGCGCCGGGGAGCGTTACCACGCCTTTTGCGATGAGGCTGCGGAGCTGGGCGGATCGTAGTGCGGAAGATTTTGTCGCGTTGATGCTCTGCATATTGGACCCTATGCGACCAGGGATTTCAGGTTCAGACGAAGTAGCTGCTTCTCGTTCGCAGTAACCACGCACTTGCTTTTGCCCTGTTCGTCGAGCACTTCAACTTCGTAGGCCTTCTGGTCCGGGTAGCAATGAACGACTGCCCCGACATCGCCGCGAGCGACACCTTCATTGGGAATGTCCTCGGTGATCGTTACTACGTCGTGTTCTCTAAGCATGGGTTACTCCACAAAACAAGTAATGAGACGCGGAGAACTTGAATCGGCGTCCAATGCCCAAACAGAAACAACGTCCTTGGTGCCAATTGGACCTGCAAGAGTACTTCGCATCCGATATTTCGCTCCGTATGGGTTGCTTGTTGTTCGTTCTACTTCCCCATCGGCAGCAACGTCGAGGAGGGCATTCCTTAGAATAGTCGAATTTTCACGTGTAATTCCCAATAGCCGCTGAAACAAGTATGCATGATGCTTTCCCACGGGATGATCGGGGTTCAACACGTATCCCATCAGCTTTTCGTGCTCGACGATTGCCTGGCTACCGTTTGGTAACTTCACGTCTCGATTCTAACCAATGGTGCAACGGGTGTCAGGATGCGTCATGACCAGGTTGCCCAAGTCAACTATTGCGCTGCTTTTTTGACAATTTCGATGCTGATTTCTTGCAACGGAGCATCGCGGTCGGCTAAACTTTGTTATCAGCCTTTCGTTTCGTCGTGTCAGGGGGGTGCGTGCAAATCATTTTTGGGGGACAAAACATGTTTGCATTTGGACAACTCAGGCGATTGGGGATGGCGGTTTGCCTTGCGGTAGGCGTGATCTGTGTTGAGCCAGCAGTAGCGGTGGTTGCTGAGCCGGATGCGCCGCAGGTTGAGGAGGCCGTGCCGGTTCCGCTCGACCCGCACATGGTGTTCGAGCGGGTGATCATGGGGCCTGACGGTGTGGCGAGAAGCGCCGGGACGGACGAGGGCGGAGTGGCCGGGGCGGGCGAACGGCTGATCTATAGCAACACGCTGGGAATACACGCGGTCAACTTTCCGACGAATCAGCCGGTATCCGATGACATCGCCACGACCGCGCCGGATGGATGTGCGCTGACACGATATCGATTTAAGGTGCTGGGGAAAGTCGTCGCCAGCGGCTTGGACGGCGCGTACACAGTCAACTACGGGTTGTACACGACCTGTCCGAGCGCGGTGGGTGGGACGAATGCGCAGCGGGACGTGGTGAGGATTCCGGGAACGGAGGGCCAGATCAGCTTTCCGGACGACGGGCCGAGGATGATTGAGCACGTTGTATCAGCCCAAACCCCGGTTGCGCTGCCGACCAACGTGTATCTTGGAATCCGATTTGATCGAAGCAACTGCGGAACGGTGGTCGGTGCGCCGGCCATGATCGGCTTCTCGGGGGATATCTGGGATTCTCCGGGGTTTCCGTGCAACGTTTACCTGGGCGGGTTTCCTGAGCTTCCGCACGCCAGCTTCTGGCTCGAGATGTTTGGAAGCGACCAATGCGCAGACGCCTTTGTAGGATATAAGGCTGAGAAACCGAGTGGGCAACCGATTGCGGCCGTGGGCTTTGGAGACGTTCAGCGCGTTGATGACGCAAGACTCATTGTGGACGATTGCCAGATGGTTAGTTATGAGATTGCTGTAAAGGGTGTGGGCTTCAACTTTTTTGATTTACGGCGCACCTGCGACAGCCAGATCATCGAGGGCACTCAACGCGTCTTTAATTTGGCTTCCAATACGGTCCCGTCACTCCAAGTCGTCCGGTTCAATTTTGATCCGCCGATTCCGCTAAACACTGATGAAGTCTATTTGGGATTCAAAAACAGCAGCAATTCTGCCGGCGCAGTTGTAACCCAGATTCCACCAATTATTGGAGAGAGCAGCGCCGATTACTGGACGCAATCAGAAAGTGGTTGCGCAACGGTTCCGCGGAATGAACTCGTGCATGGAGCGATCAACCTGGCCATTACCTGTGCGGGGACGCTTCCGTTGGGGGCGTGCTGTGATCCGTATTTGACGGAGTGTGACGCGGGGGCGGACGCCGGCAAGCGGTGCAATACCAATACGGATTGTGCTTCGCCGGGGACCTGTGAAGCGGTCTGCCGCGAGACCACAAAGTTGAATTGCCCGCGTAGAGCGGCTGCGAATCCGCAGTGGGTGGAGAATGAAGTGTGTGGGCCAGACGCATTCGGCAAACACGCGTGTGGCATTGCAGCATGTTGCCATAGAACGGATGACGATGATTTGGTCTGCGAGAATCTGACCAAGAACGAATGCAATCAAACCGAGCCGACGGACAGGCACTGGCAATTGGGGAGGTACTGTGGAGAAGGGGCACAATTCTGTCCAATCACAGACGTCTGCCTTGACACTGTCGGCAGTTGCTTCGAATCACGCGAAACTCCCGGCTGCGATATCTATTCGTGTTGTGCGTTGGTCTGTTCTCTCGGGCCTACTGGGGCATTTTGTTGTGAGGTGGCATGGGATTCTGTCTGCGTAGCGCTGGTTGAAACGCATGAGCCGTATTGTCCAAAGCAACAGTGTCCAGTTGGCGAAGTTGACTTTGTCGAACCGCCGAACAGCGTTGTGGATGCGAGGCGGCCTTATCCGCCGGACAGCCCGCAGGCGACCGAAGGGATCAAAGCGATTGTGGCGACGGGACCAATCGGGGCGACGGCGGATTGTTGGTCGATTTGTGAGTCGCCTGCCGTCCCAGCTTCGATTCAGATTGCGAGAGTCGATGAGGCCCCTCCCGGTATATACACGGTGCAATTGAACCGCACGATCACGCCGGGCGCGGTCACGATGCTCACCTATATGGACAGCGAGTCGCACAAAACCGTCGGACGATTCATTGCGCATCCGGGCAACGTGAACGGCGACTCGAGGATGAACGCGTACGACATTCTCGTGTTGGTCGATTTTTTGAACGGTGTCAGCCCGTTGCCGTGGGGACTGTACAGCGGCGATCTGGATCACAGCGGCGTCATCGCTCCGACTGACATCTTGACGCTCATAGACCTGTTGAACGGGACGAATGGGTTTGCGGAGTGGTACGGTACGGCGCTGCCGGATGTGGAGGAGTGTCCATGATTTTCAGTCACGTTCGATTCCAGAAAATCACATGGGAACGGAAGGAGCGAGACGTGAAGGGATGTGCGGTCTTTGCGCTCGTGGCTATTGGTGGCCCCTTCCTTCTCGTGCAGCAGAGTTTCGCACAGTCGCCGATGGGAGCGTGCTGCGATCCGTACAATACCGAGTGCAATACGGGGTCGGATGCGGGGAAGCGATGTCTGACCAACGCGGACTGCACCGCCCCGGGCACCTGCGAAGCGGTATGCCGACAAACAACGGAATTAGATTGTCCGTTTCCGCCGCCCGATTCGGACCTGCGTCCGCGGTGGCAGGAAGGAAAAGCATGTCAACCTGATCCGTTTTTGCCGAATGCGTGCGGGGTCGCGGCGTGTTGCCACAAAAAACCTAACCCGCAGAATCCCAATATACTCGAAGATGTTTGCGAAAATCTGACCAAGAATCAGTGCGAAGGCGCGCCGCCGCTGGACCAACCAAGACTTTGGCAACTGGGCGAATATTGTGGGTTGGGGGCGCAGGCGTGCCCTCGTAATCACTGCCTTCGATATAGCGGTCCCATTTGTGATCCGGTCCCATGTTACCCTTGCTGGCCTGCCCCTTACCCCGACGTTTTTTGCTGTGACGAAGTTTGTAATAGTGGACCAATAGGTGCGTATTGCTGCAATGTCGCATGGGACTCTGTTTGCTGCGAGTTGGCCAAAGAAATGTGCCAGGTCGGTCCGTCCAATGACCAATGTGCGCCGGATTATCCTGAGCGCGGCCTGGAAGGCGCTCTGTTGATCCCGATGCCTGGGAGCAGTGCCACCGACAATCGTAATGCAATGAATGACGCTCTTGAACCGGGCTTTTGCTGCAATGCCGGAACGGGTACATGTATTGGCGGCACAAACGATGGGGCAAAATGCGTCGTCGGAACGGACTGCAACAGCGGTGTGTGTACCGAGCGGACTCCCGATCCGGGCGCGCAGGGCTTGGGGAGCATCTGGTTCAAGTTTGTGCAACCGGCGGGACTGACCACAGCGGGTATCCATACATGCACGAGCAATTCGCCGGCGCTGGATTCGATCTTGCAGGTGTTTCGCGCGGGCGATCATTCGTCGCCGCTGGCCGCGTGTAATTCGCTTTCGGTGATCGGTTGCAATGATGATGCCGCCAACTGCGGTTCGACGCAGCGTAATTCGCGACTCTGCCTGCACAACCTCGTTCCCGGAGAGACCTATTACATTTTGGTCGCGGCGAAGACGGAGTATCGGCTAGGGCAATATCGCGTGACGCTGACGACATCGTGCAGCGGCGGAGGCGACGCCATTGCCAATGACTATTGCCACCGTGCGACGAACATCGTGGACGCAACGCCCGAATCGCCGAATGAGAGCATCACTCCGTTCACGCTGACCGGGGCGACGTTTGACTGCCCGGCCGCTTCCTGCACGCAAGACGCACAGAACGATGTCTGGTTTGAATACACGGCCACTTGTACCGGGAAGGCGCATTTCGAGTCGTGCGGATCGGATTCGGACAGTTCGCCGGACACGAACCTGGTGGTCTACGAGGCGTGTGAACACTGCCCACCACTTTCCGGCGAGCCGGTGGGTTGTAACCAGGACGCGTACATGGGATGCGGGCTGGGGTCGCGGGTGACCGTCGATGTCACTGAGGGACAGTGTTACAAGGTCCGCGTGGCGGACAATCAGGGCTTCGCCGTTTCAGGGGATTTGACGATTACGTGCGAGCCGATTGGGGCGTGCTGCCATTACCAAGCCAATCCCAGCACAGGCAACCTCGATGAGGTTTGCGAGAACCTAACAAAAGCGGAATGCGCGACAGCTTCTCCCGCTGGCCGTGCGTCACTTTGGCAGCAAGCCGAAAGATGCAGTCTTGGTGCCCAGCGGTGTCCAAGACTGGAATGCGTCGGAACGGCTGAAAGCTGTGAAGAGGCGCATGATTCTCCTGGATGTTGCGATATGTCTTGTTGTAGTCATGTGTGCAGCTTTGGAGTGATTGGAGCCTTTTGTTGTAATGTGGCTTGGGACGCTGCATGTGTTGCCCTCGTCGAAGACACTTGCGCTATCCCGCTAGTGAACGACACATGTGAACCCAACCCAGCTATTCAATGCACTAGCGGAGCAAAGGAGATTGTTGCTCCGGGCAGCGCGGCAGTAGACAACAGGGCAGCGACGACGAGTTCGGACGAGCCGGGGTTTTGTTGTCACAATGGCGTCAGTCACTGCGTAGGCGGGATCAATGACGGCGAGCCTTGTATCGAAGGCCACGAATGCGGAGATGGTACGTGTCCTCCCCGCGAGCCAATGCCGGGAGCGCAAGGCTTTGGTACTATGTGGTTCAAGTTCGTCCAGGGCTCGGGAACATCTGCAGGAATCAGTACCTGCAACAGTAATTCGCCGGCGCTGGATTCGATTGTGCAAGTCTTCGCCGTCGGCGACAATTCATCACCGGAAACAGCCTGCCAGAGCCTCTACCCGATCGCATGCAATGACGACACGGCGAACTGCAGTTCGACTCAGCGAAATTCGCGGCTGTGCCTCAGAAACCTTACCCCCGGCGCGACCTATTACATCATGGTGGCGGCTAAGACCCCGGAGCGCCAAGGGCAATATAGAATGACGATTTCCACGGGTTGCTCCGGATCGATGCAGTCGTGCACCAATTGTCCGGTTGGTGAATTCGATTTCGTCGATCCGCCAAACGGCGTCGTTGACGCAAGGCGTCCATTTCAGCCGAACAATCCGCTGGCGCGACAGGGAATCCAAACGATTGTGGCGACGGGGCCAATCGGGGCGACGGCGGACTGCTGGTCGGTTTGTGAAGCGGCGGCCGCCCCTATTCCGATTCTAATTGCGCGAGTCGATGAGGCCCCTCCCGGTACATACACGGTGCAATTGAATCGTACCATCACGCCGGGCGCGGTCACGATGCTCACCTATATGGACAGCGAGTCGCACAAAACCGTCGGACGCTTCATCAGGCATCCCGGCAACGTGAACGGGAACTCCCAGACCCAATGCATACGACATTCTCGCGTTGATCGACTTTTTGAACGGTGTCAGCCCGTTGCCGTGGGGACTGTACAGCGGCGATCTGGATCACAGCGGCGTCATCGCTCCGGCTGACATCTTGACGCTCATAGACCTCCTGAACGGGACCAACGGGTTCGCGGAGTGGTACGGAACGGCGTTGCCAGAGGCGGATGGGTGCCCGTAACGGAATGGCGCGATGAGCGATTTCCCACGAAAGGCATTGCCCGTCGTACACTGGTGCGACCCCTTCAGGGTCGAACGGATTTTCGACGCTTTCATCCGGGGGTGGCGCTTCGCTTACCCCCGGCTACTTTCTGCAAGCCCTCCGGGCTTGTAACTGCTCTGCACCCATGTCGGGGCGCTTTTCAAGGCCGCTCGGCAAGCTACAATCATCGGGCGAGGCATCGCGTGATTTGAAATCTCAGATCTCAAATCTCGGATTTCAAACAGGGCGGTGGTCCGCGGCCCAATGCGTTAAGCGAGCGTCCGCGCGGACTAAAGTCTGCGGCTCGCTGGCGGGGGCAAGCCAAAGTCGGCGGTTTAGGGCGCCTGGGTGACATAGGCTCTCCCTCATACTGCAGAAGGAGTTACGGTTGAATTCGAAGGACAAATTGCCGGGTTTGGTTGCCGTAGTCGCACTGGTTCTCACGGGGGCGACGTGGGTCTTTCTGCCCAGTCTGCAAAGCGGCCAGCGGCGGGTGGAGTCGCAGGGCGTCGTTCATGTCGAGCGTGCCCGCCGGTTGCTCGACCGCTACAACGCCGACCTGGCCTACCGCGCCCTGGTCCTCGAACAGCTTCGCGAAGCCAAAGTGGGCGTGGATGCCAAGGAAGCCGGCGATGTGGCCGAGGCCGTCGGAGACGAGTATCAGGCCGCTCATCAAAGGCTGTGGACGGATGTCCCGCCGATGGATTGGAAAGACGGCACGGGCCGCCCGGCCAAGGCCACTTACGGAAATCTCGCGGGGCAGATTCGTGATGGCTTGACGGCACGGTCGGCACTCGTGAAAGAAAATGCGGGCCTTCTCGACGACGCGATGAAGGAGATCGAGGAGGCGCTGCGGGTTCAAGCCGGCGGCGCGTCCGGGGCGGAGTATGCCGAAGCCCTTCGATTGAAGGGTGTCGCCCTTTTTCATCGCGGTGTCGCCGAGCAGGTGGCCGCGAGAGTGAAGCGGGACGAAATCGAACCGCTTCTAAGCGAGCTGGACGCACTGGCCAACGAAGCGGAGCAACTCAAGTCGAGGGAAGGCATTTTGGCGGAAAGCCACATCGATGAGCAGATCGGGAAAACGCGGGACGAGTTGAGCAAGGAGGAAGCTCGTGTGGCCGCGGCGCGGGGCGATCTGGCCAATCTTGATACAACGATTCGTGATCTTGAGAAACGCGTTGCCACCGCACAGGCGCAGTCGAAGAGCGCGCGGGCGGAGATGGAGCGGATTCGTGCGGCCGGTGTGGATTTTTCCGATCCGCAAGGAGCGATTGCGTTTGCGAAAAAGCTTGGAGGACACGACCTTGTGTACCGCGCCGCGCTACGCGAGACGCAGGAACTTCAGGCCGGTTCGCTGCCCAAGGCTCAAATCGATATGACCGGGGATTTTCTGCGCGGGCAATATCTCGAAGGCGGCTCGCGGACGCTGACGGTGCAACCGGGCCTCAATCACTATCTCGCGGAGCGGGCGGCGCTGGCCGGGAGAATCGAGCTGGAGCAAGCGGGCGTTGACGCGATTCGGACTGACCTGGCCCGTCTCGAAAGCGGTCGCAAGCCTTATGAGGCCCAGCAGACCCTTGCGTCGCAACGGCTGCCTGAGATCCAAAAGCAAGCGGGCGAGGCGTATGAGGAATTAAGCCGCGCGGATTCGGAAGCGGAGGCCGTCGAGGAGCGTGGACTCAAGTTTCTGGATCAATCGGTGGCAGCTTCGCAGCAGGCGGCAACGCAGGCCGACAAGTGGGTGGCGGAGGGACGCGAAAGCACGGCCAACCTGGGGACGGCGGCCAAAGAGCGATCGGCGGGCAACAGCCGGATCGATGATGGCTGGATCACGGGGTTTGTGGGAGCGCAAGCGGCCGATGCGAAATCGGTCAAAGCCTGGATTTTTTACGATCGGTTCAATGCAGCGAATCGAATCGCCGGGGCGCTCGAACGATTGACCAATCAAGTTGCGCTTCGCGAAGTGGACCTTGCCGTACAGCGGACCAAGGCCGATGCGGCCAGGGGCGCGAGCATGAAGGAAGTCGAATCAGCCATGGCCGCCCTGGAAAAGGCCCACAAGAACACGGGGCAACACTGGACTTTGACGGCTCAGGGCGCCGGCATCACTTACCTCATGGTTCTTTTGGGGCACGACGATTACCTCGCCGACACGGTGGAAGCCTACCGCAACGCCATCAAAGGCCGCGAAAATGAACCGGCCGTGGAGCGTTTCGTCATCCGCTTGCGCGGATTGGAAGCCCGGCAGCCGTAGGGATGTGGAATGGCGAATGCTGAGTTTCGTATTCTGATATCACCGGCGCGCCGCACTCTCCTCTCGGTATAATGCCTTCGTGGCAGGATCGTTCGAGTTATTCGATCACACGGCGGACATGGGGATTCGCGTTCGGGCGAATACGCGTGAAGAATTACTCTGGCCGGCTACGGCTGGTTTGTACGCGGCGTTTGGCGAACTGGCGCCGGTACAGTCGGCATCAACTCCTTTTACGTTCAACGAGCAGGGTCGCGACGACGCCGTGTTGCTTCGCGATTATTTGACGGAACTGCTCATCCTGTTTGAGCGCGAACACAAAATCCTCATCGGCATTGATTCGGTGTCTTTCGCAGGCGGGAAGTTGGTCGTGTTGGGAAAGGCGGCGGATGTGGATGTAGAGCGAAGCGTTTACTTCCGCGAGGTGAAAGCGGTCACGTATCACGACTTGAGCATTCGCGAAGTCGATGGCGGGTACGAGGCGACGTTGATTGTGGATATCTAACAGTGAGCGCGATCGGGAATTTGAAATTTGAAATCTTAGATTTGAGATTTGAAATTTCAGAAACTGAATGAAAGGCTGATCCAAGAACCTCCTAAGGCCAAGATTGCGAGATGCTCACATGACCAAAACGGAAGGTTACTCCGGGCCGCTGGAGCGGATCGACGATACGCGGTGGCGCATCCCGAAATCGTATCGCTCCGACATGCGCGTGGACGGCATCATTTATGCCGACGATGCGTTGATCGATTCGATCAAGAATGACAAAGCGCCCGAGCAGGTGGCCAACGTCGCCTGCCTGCCGGGAATTGTGCGGGCTTCGCTGGCGATGCCCGACATTCATTGGGGATACGGTTTTTGCAGCGGCGGAGTGGCGGCCACCGACCCCGCACAAGGCGGCGTGATTAGCCCTGGTGGCGTGGGCTACGACATCAACTGCGGCGTGCGGCTGATTCGCACCAACATCACCCTGGCGGATGCGAAGGAAAAGATAGGTCGGCTGGTGGAGGAACTGTTCAAGACGGTGCCGTGCGGAGTCGGCCAGGGCGGCGTCATCAAATTCAACAAATCGGAGCTTTGCAAGTTGATGGCCGAGGGGTCGCGGTATGTCATCAAGCGCGGGTTCGGCTGGGAAAGCGACATCGAGGCGACCGAGGCCGGCGGGTTGATCGAGGACGCCGATCCGGGCCTATTGTCGGATCGGGCCCTGGATCGCGGCTCGGATCAGTGCGGAACGCTGGGCAGCGGGAATCACTTTCTGGAAGTGCAGGTAGTCGAAAAGGTTGATGATGCGCGGACCGCCAACGTGCTGGGGCTGACCGAGGGGAATCTCACCGTAATGATCCACTCCGGGTCGCGCGGATTGGGCTACCAGGTGTGCGAAGACGCCCTGAAGGAATTGCAGGACACACCGCGCAAGTATGGTATTGAATTGCCCGACAAGCAGCTTGTTTGCGCTCCGGTGCATTCATCGGAGGGGCAAAAGTATCTGGGGGCCATGCGGGCCGCGGCGAACTTTGCATGGTGCAATCGGCAGATCATGACGCACCTGGCCCGCGAGGCGTTTTCGCGCATATTCGAACAGCCGGCCGAACGGTTGGGGATGAACCTGATTTACGACGTGGCCCACAACATCGCCAAGATGGAGCCCTACGAAGTCGATGGCCGCAGCACCAAGCTGTGCGTCCACCGCAAGGGCGCGACGCGGGCCTTCCCTCCGAATCACCCGGAACTCCCGGCGCGATACAAGCCGATCGGTCAGCCGGTGCTGGTGCCCGGCGATATGGGGCGGGCGAGCTATGTATTGGTCGGACGGCCTGGTTCGATGGAGCATACCTTCGGCAGTTCGTGTCACGGCGCGGGGCGGCGGATGTCCCGCGGGGCCGCGATTCGAGCGAGCAAAGGCCGGAACATCAAACAGGAACTTGCCGAACGTGGCGTCATCGCCCGCGCCCGCGGGCGCACCGGCTTGGAAGAAGAACAGCCCGACGCCTACAAAGACGTCACGCAGGTGGTGGACGTTCTGCACAAAGCGGGCATCAGCCAAAAGGTTGCGAAACTGCGTCCTGTGGGAGTGATCAAAGGGTAGCGGTGCCCGCCTTCAGCTCCCTGCGCGCCACCGATCGTCGTCCGGTGAGGTGAATCCAAAGAACTGTTATATCGGCGGGGCTTACGCCGCTGACTCGAGCGGCCTGGCCGAGCGTTGCGGGGGCGACGCGCATCAGTGTTTCCCGTGCCTCAAAGCGCAGCTCAGGAATGCTTGCATAATCGACGCCGCAGGGAATGGTCATGGATTCGAGCTTGCGGAATCGGTCGATCTGCTTGAACTGGCGATCGACGTAGCCGCTGTATTTGGCGTTGATGAGAGCCTGTTCGAGGGAGTCGCAACAAAAAACAGATTGATATGGTGATGTCGTGATGTGGCGATGTGGCGAAGTAATGAAGTCTCCGTCCGCACTCGCATCGTGCTCCTCCGAACTTTCCTTCGTCGCGACGCACGAAAGTGCTTCGGCGAAATCCGCCAGTTCGACATCAGGGCGGCGCATCCAGACGGAAAGAGCGCTCCCGTTGATCGCGCCACGTTGCACGAGGCGATTGATTTCATGTATGGAGAGAGTCTTGCCTTCGAAGCGGTGCCACTGTGCGTCACCGACCGTGCCCAACTCACGGCCCAGCGCGGTTAACCGCTGGTCGGCATTGTCAGTTCGAAGGAGCAATCGGTATTCGGCCCGCGAGGTAAACATTCGATACGGTTCGGTCGGCGGCTTGGTGACGAGGTCGTCGATCATGACGCCGATGTAGGCCTGATCGCGGCCCAGGACGAACGGCTCCTTCCCGCCGCGAATCAACCGCACTGCGTTGACGCCCGCCATGAAGCCCTGCCCGGCGGCCTCTTCGTACCCGCTCGTGCCGTTGATCTGCCCCGCGAGAAACAGCCCGCTCACCCGCTTGGTTTCCAACGACAGTTTCGTCTGATGCGTGGGCACAAAATCGTATTCAACAGCGTACCCGTGCTGCAAAATGCGGGCACGCTCCAAACCGGGGATGGCCCGCACGATGTCGTCCTGCACGTCCTTGGGAAGCGAAGTGCTGATGCCGTTGCAGTAGACGCGCTCGTTGTCGCAGCCCTCGGGCTCAAGAAAAACCTGATGGCGGTCCTTGTCCGCAAATCGCACGACCTTGTCCTCGATACTGGGACAGTAGCGTGGGCCGCGCGATTCGATCTGGCCCGAATACATCGGGGCGCGATGCAGGTTGGCGCGGATTTGATCGTGGACGCCCTCATTCGTCCAGGTGATCCAGCAGTCGATTTGACGTTGCAGGATTGCGTCGGTCATGGACGAAAACGGCGCGGGGAATTCGTCGCCGGGCTGCGGCTCGCAAGCACCGTAATCAATCGTATCGCGGTGGATGCGCGGCGGCGTGCCCGTTTTGAGGCGGCCCAGTTCGAATCCCAGTGACAGCAGCGCGGCACTCACGCCGGTGGCGGCGGCCTCGCCGATCCTCCCACCTTCCGACTTCTGCTCGCCACAATGCATAAGCCCGCGGAGAAACGTACCCGTGGTAAGGATCATAATGTCGCAGTTGATCCGGCGACCATCGGAGAGAACCAAACCGGTGATTTGGTGATTTGGCGACGTGGCGTTGTGGCGATGTATGGACGAACCGTCCTGCCCATCCTCTGTTTGAATCTCGTGGCCTTGCTGCCTTGTTGCCTCGTTGCCTCGTTGCCTCTTCTGGTGTTGCCTCGTCTCAATCTTCTCCACGCTGCCTTCGATGATCGTGATGTGGTGATTGGTCGCCAGGATTTCCTGTACGGCCTTGGGATAGGCGTCGCGGTCGCACTGGGCGCGAGGAGCCCAGACGGCCGGCCCCTTGCTGCGGTTGAGCATGCGAAACTGGATGCCTGCTCGGTCGGTAGCCAGTCCCATGATGCCGCCGAGGGCGTCGATTTCGCGGACGATCTGGCCTTTGCCCAGCCCGCCAATGGCCGGGTTGCAGGACATCCGCCCAATGGCGTCGGCCCGCATTGTGACAAGGGCGACCCTGGCCCCCATCCGGCCCGCCGCCCAAGCGGCCTCGGCCCCGGCATGGCCGCCCCCTACCACAACGATGTCGAATTGATTATTCACCAACCCTCATTCCGCTCACGACCATTTCGGGTCCATTGTCTCTTGAATCGAGCAAGGTATCATACCTAAAGACGCATTGTCAGGAATATGAAATCTACTTTCAACATAAAAGACCACATGGATGAGTAAAAAAAGGGTTCCACCAAAGGAAGAATCAGTTCCATCGCCGCCTGCGAGTCGGAGTCAAAAAGCCGTCGCAAATCGAGGAGCGAATTCTGCCGTTTGGGTGGGGTCGAAGAGACCCGTGTTTATTTTTGTTGGCGTGTTCGTGTTACTGATGGGCGTTTTTTATGCGATCACGTTTATTCCGTATGTGAACAAAGAGATTCTGCTGGGGTTGCAGGACGTCAATGCCCAGGCATCCGCATCTGTTCTTAATATATTCGGCGAGGGCGCGCGGGCCATCGACACCAACATCACATCGAGTCGCTATTCCGTGAACATCAAGCACGGTTGCGATGCCATCGAACCGATCGCCCTGTTCGTCGCGGCTGTGCTGGCTTTTCCCGCGCCGCTGCGGACCAAGTGGCCGGGGTTGCTCATCGGCACTCTGGTGCTGACCGCTCTGAACATCGTGCGGATCATCTCGCTCTTCTATGTGGGCATTCACTGGAATTCCGCGTTCGACACCATGCACGAGGACGTATGGCAGCCCGCGTTTATCGTTTTCTCACTTTTTTTCTGGGTGGTTTGGGCCTTGTGGGCGACCAAACCGAGAGCACAACCTGCTCATGCCGTCACGTAATTCGCTCATCTTGTTTTTTGTGCTCGTGGCCGCAGTGTACGGCGTGCTGCTGATTCCCTGGCCCGGAGTCTTGTCCGGATACCGCGCGGCCGTCGCCGGAACGGGGAATATCTTTTTCCGCCGAATAGGCAATGGGATCATCACATTTGAGACAATGGCGGCGCCTACGCTCGACAAAGACACGGATGTCGTTTTGAAAAACATCGCCACAGGCACCACAGCCAGGATGAACATCAACGCGCGGCGACTCTTTCTGCCCACAGCCTTCACGGCAGCACTCATCGTCGCGGCCCCGATCGCCTGGAGGCGAAGGCTTCCGGCTCTGGCTCTGGGACTCATACTCATCAGCGCGTACGTGGGTTTCGGCGTCTGGCTCAAGTTGCTGTTTGGGTTGAGTGAGCCTAACGGACTGGCGGCGATCGCGCTGGGGCCGTCGATCCGTCGGGGCATCATGGTGTTGATCAAGATTCTCACGATGTCGCCGGTGACGCCATATATCGCGGCGCTGCTCATTTTCGTGCTGGTCACCGTGCGGCGGGAAGATCTTGTTCGCCCGGGGTCGGCAGCGATGAAGACGCGGCGCCCATCCTTCCCTGCGACCGTGGAATGACTGACGCAGTGTCATCAGCTCACCAGGAGATTTTCCACTCCCCTTCGATAGCGGTCATGGCTCAGGCAGCCGCAATGGAGGAACCGGCTGCCGGGATCGCTTCTACGCTGGAATTGCCACTGATGTCGCACCCGGCGGACGAATCTCGCTTCGATCTCTTGCTTGAGGTTGGTGCCAGGGGGTTGTCGCTCGTACCCACCGACCGTAAGCACGGCGGTGGAATTCGAATTGATTTCGTCGCGGGTCAAACTGCTTATAGACGATTCGTGACCGGTTCAATTCGGCAACCGATCGCCAAAGCGGTGGGCCTGCGACAGGGGCGACCATCCGTGATCGATGCGACTGCCGGCCTGGGACGCGATGCATTCCAGCTCGCCTGCCTTGGTTGCCGCGTCCGCGCGGTGGAACGCTCGCCCATCCTGACCGCGATGCTGCGCGATGCGCTGGCTCGGGCGTCCGGGGCGCACGACCAAAAATTAACGGCTATCGTCGAGCGCATCACCGTGATCTCGGCCGACTCAAAGATCATGCTGTCTTCGCTGCCTGCGAATGATCGTCCCGATGTCATCTATCTCGACCCGATGTACTCGCCCCGAACTTCGTCGGCATTGGCGAAAAAAGAAATGCGCATTCTTCGCCTGTTGGTGGGCGGCGACGAGGACTCCGGTGAACTGCTCCGGATTGCACGAACGGCCGCGACGAAACGAGTCGTGGTCAAACGCCATCTTCGGGCCCCTCCGCTTGCCGAGGATGTCTCCATGACCTATCCAGGCCGGATGGTGCGCTACGACGTTTATCCCGTATTTCCGGGCGATAATGCTTCATAGAACGCGGCCAGTGCGGTTGCGAAAACCACCGCAAAGGGCTATAATGCTGCGAAACGAGGGGGATGCTCTATCTTTCTACACACAGCCATCACTGACTTTCACAGGGAAGATCATGCTTGGCATGAAAGGGTTTCAGCAATGCGTGCTCCAACAGGGATGATCGTATTTTTCACATTCGCCTTTTCCGTGGTTTCGTTTGGAGCCGAGCCGCGCGTTTCCTACAGCGGCTACCGTCAGGCGCAGTTGACGGTCGCCACTAAGGACCAACTAGACACGCTCGAACGCCTTGGCGTGAAGATACTGAATTGCCACATCGGTCACGGCCCCTTGCAGATCATAGCCACAGCCGGACAATTGGATGAACTCACACGACTGGGAATCCAGTTTCAGATCCAGGTCGCCGACGTTGAAGAATCCCTGAGTCGCCAATCCGCGACCAACGCGCAGCGCGCCGCGGCCTTGGGCACTGCCGACCCTTTCAACGATTTCTTCCTCGATTATCGCGACTACACCGATACGGCCGGCGGCATCATCTGGTACATGAACGAGCTTGTGACGAGGTACCCGAACCTGGCCGAAATCGTCAACGTCGGTACGACTCTCCAGGGGCGCACGATCTTTGGAATCAAGGTCACCAACCTGGCCACTACCAACAAACCAGCGGTGGTCTATTTCGGCGCCGAGCACGCCCGCGAGTGGATTGCCACCACAATGAGCACGTACTTTGCCAACTCCTTGCTGAGCAACTATGGCACCGACCCGGCCGTCACGGACCTGTTGGACAACGTCGAGTTTTATTTGGTCCCCGTCTTCAACGTGGACGGTTACATCTACACTCGCACCACCGACCGCTTCTGGCGTAAAAACCGGCGTAACAACGGCGACGGCACGTTCGGAGTGGACATCAATCGCAACTGGGGCGCCGGGTGGGGTGGCGAGGGTTCCAGCGGGTCGGGCTCGCAGGAAACGTATCGCGGCACAGCCCCGTTCTCCGAACCCGAAACATAGGCGATGCGCGACTTCTTCATCGCTCATCCCAACGTCCGAGCCCAGCTCGACGTTCACAGCTACTCGCAATTGATCCTCTGGCCCTACGGTTACAGCAATGCGCTCCCGGCGGATCAGGACGTCTATAGCGAAGTGGGCTTCGGGATGGAATCCCTGATGGAAGGCGTCTATGGCACGCCGTTCGTTGCAGGCCCGATTTACTCGACGATTTACCCGGCCAGCGGCGCGTCGTGCGACTGGACATACGATGCCCGCGGCATCCTGTCATTTTCATACGAATTGCGCGACCAGGGATTCTACGGTTTCACGTTGCCTGCCGACCAGATTATCCCCAGCAACCTGGAATTGACCGGTGCCTTGAAGTTCCTGGCCAACTCGAACTGGGTGCGCGATCCCCTCCGCTTCCGATTCCCCAACGGCCTGCCTCAGCGGATCACCGCGGGGGCGAACACCCCGGTTTCAATCGAAGTGGTCGCCCAGTCGCAGACCGTTTCCCCTGGCGGCGTACGCATGTTTTATCGCATGGACTCAGCGGGCTCATTCGCCGAGGTGTTGATGACTTCCACCGGCGGGAATGCCTATCAGGCGGACCTGCCCGGAACGGGTTGCATCTCAACTCCCGAGTTCTACTTCACCGCCGATGCCTCCGGCGGATCGCAAATCAAGAGTCCCGAAGGCGCTCCCGCTCTGGGAACGTATTCCGCGACGGTCACTACCGGAACCGCAGTGGCCTTCGAACAGCTACTGAACTCAAACCCCGGATGGACAATGCAAGGACAATGGGCTTTCGGCACCCCCACGGGCGCGGGCGGCCAGGCCGGCTTTCCCGATCCCACGGCCGGACATACCGGATCGTCCGTCTATGGCTACAACCTTGGCGGCGACTACCCCAACAATTTGGGCGAGCAAAACCTGACCACTGGCGCGATCAACTGTTCGAGTCGAAGCGGTGTTCGACTTTCGTATTGGCGCTGGCTGGGGGTCGAACAATCCCAATGGGATCACGCTTCGATCAAAGTGAGTACGAACGGAGTCAACTGGACCAAAGTATGGGAAAATGCGGGAGAAATCGCGGACGGCACCTGGACCTTGCACGAAGTCGACCTGCTCGGATTGGCCGATCATCAACCCACGGTGTACCTGCGCTGGACCATGGGCCCCACCGACACGTCGCTGCAGTACTGCGGTTGGAACATCGATGACGTTCGCCTGCTGGCCGATGAGTGCGTCCAGTGGTCGACGCCGGCGGCGGAACCCGTGCCCATTTCCAAACCCCGATTCATTTCCTTCCAGGTGCCTCCGCCGGGAGGCGGCACGGTTGAGTCCGCGCTGCGTATCGGCTTGCTGTCACTCCACCACGTCGTCCCGCCGTACACGGGAGGCGCCACCGTCCCGTTCACGGCATTTGAAGGTCAGGTTCGATGGGTTGGCCTGCCCGTTCAATATGTCGAGTCGACTTCGAGCGGAACGCCGTTCATGGCCGCCAGATTGCAATGCGTTCCGCACTATCAGGACTGGTCCACGGTCGGTTTGCTTCATGTGACCGGCTCGGCCATCGTGCCGAGTTCCACCTATGAAGTCGTCAACGTTGCGGCAAGCTGCATGGGCAATGAGGCGAATTGCACGGCGGTTTCGCCAGCTCTGACGGTCTCAACGTCCCGCTGGGGCGACCTGGAACAACCATTCAGCCCGCCAGACAGCACGACTCAGCCAGATGTCGGGGACATTTCGGCCCTGGTCTACAAATTCCGCAGTTCGCCCGGCGCGCCGATCAAGGCTCGTGCATTGCTCGCGGGAGAGGACTCGGTCGGGGAAGTCGATCTTGTTTTGGACACCGGCTTCCAGCACATTTCCGCCTGTGTCGAAGCGTTTCGTGGAGCGCCCTACCCGTTCACCATCTCCTCGTGTCCGTGAACGCGAGTCTTGGGATGGGGGATTGATTTGATAATCTGGTCTTACGTTACCGAGCCGCCGGCTCTGGCTCTAACTCGTAATCGAGCTCCAGCGCAGCGTCGCGGTCGGAGACGCGAAAGACTCCCAGACTGGACTGGGTGCCGGGCGCGCTCGTTGCGTATACGTATTCGATGTTGATGTTCGCAGCCGCCAGCACACGGGCGATATGGCCGAAGCCGCCCTGCGTGTTGGGAATGGGGATGGTAATGACCGGCACTTCGACGTAGGCCGCCCCAACTTCGTCCAACGATTCCTTGGCCACGTCCAGATCGTCCACCACAATTCGCATGGTGCCGATGTCCACCGTGTCGAGGACGGCCATCGCCAGGATGTTGACCCCTTTTTCCGCAAGGGCTTCGCACAGGCGGGCTACCACTCCCGGCTGGTTGGCCAGGAAGGCCGACAACTGTGTTTCGGGTTTGGCAGAATGTCCCGACCGATTGTTGCGTCCCATAGGACAACAGATTAACCAAAGGACAGGTACTCACAAGCCTTTAATTGGGGACAGTCACCTATTACGGAGGCTGCGTAATAGGTGACTGTCCCCAATTAAAAGCTTTCGCCGTTCTTCACGAAATCTTAGGATGATGGAATGTCAGGTTCGGCCAAGCCAGTGTCACCAGTGTCAGTTGTAGGCACACTTTCCAGCCAGCGCGAGGTGATTGGTGCGGCGTTGGGGCGGATCCCAAGCGGGTGCGCCATTCTCACCGTGCATCATGCGGGCCAATCGACCGGCGTCCTGGTCTCGTGGTTTCAGCAGGCTTCCTTCGAACCGCCATCGGTGAGCGTGGGTTTGCGGAAGGGCCGGCCGGCAGGGGAACTGGTCGAACAATCGGGACGATTTCTCCTGAATATCGTTGGGGCCAACCCCACGCCGATGTTCCGTCATTTTGGACGCGGATTCTCGCTGAGCGAGGACGCCTTCGCCGGACTCGACACCGCGCCAACTGACTACGGGACTCTGATTCGATCCTGCCTCGCCCACCTGGGATGCAGCCTCTCCCAAAAAATCGCGGTAGGCGATCATGATCTCTACATCGCGCAAATTGATTGCGCAACATCGCCGCCAACGGGACAGATGCCCTACGTCCACACCCGCAACAGCGGATTCTCGTACTAACCCAATCGGACCTATAGGACGGATGGGTCCCGTGATAGAATCGCTGGATGGTTGCACGGCTCCAAACCGCCACTTGCGTGGGCATAGACGCGATTCGCATCGAAGTGGAAGTCGATGTGAACAAGCACGGTTTCGCCGGACCCATCGTCGTGGGTCTGCCGGACGCTGCCGTGAAGGAAAGCCTGGAGCGAGTCCGCAGCGCCGTTCAAAACACCGGCTACGAGTTCCCTCGTTTCAAGACAGTTGTGAATCTCGCTCCCGCCGATTTGAAGAAGGAAGGCCCGTCGTTCGATCTGGCCATTGCCCTGGGAATCCTGATCGGGGCAGGCGATATTCGAGTCGATGATGCGTCGCGCTATTTGATCTTGGGTGAGTTAGCACTGGACGGCCGTATACGCCCCATTCGAGGTGCACTGTCGGCGGCGCTGCTGGCGAAGGAACATGGGCTTCGCGGGGTCATCCTGCCGATGGAAAATGCCCGCGAAGCCGCCGTCGTCGAGGAAATCGAAGTCATTCCCGTGGCATCGCTTACCGAGACGGTCGGCTTTCTCACCGGGGCTCTCCCGCTCGAACCAACGACGGTCGACATCGCCGAAGTCTTCTCGGCGGCCTCGCGCTACGAGACGGATTTTGCCGACGTTCGTGGACAGGAGCAGGCCAAACGCGCACTGACAATTGCGGCCGCCGGCGGGCATAACGTGCTCTTGATCGGACCTCCGGGCTCCGGCAAGACCATGTTGGCCAAGCGGCTCCCGACCATTTTGCCGCCGCTTTCGCTTGCCGAATCGCTGGAGACGACACGTATCCATTCGGTGTCGGGAGAACTGGCTCCGGGCTCATCGCTTCTGGCCACCCGGCCGGTTCGCTCCCCTCACCATTCGGCCAGCACCCCGGCACTTGTTGGCGGTGGGAGCATTCCGCAGGCAGGCGAAGTATCACTGGCCCATCACGGCGTTCTTTTCCTCGACGAATTCCCAGAGTTTTCGCGGGCGGCGCTCGAATCCTTGCGGCAGCCGTTGGAGGACGGACGGGTCACCATTGCGCGGGCACAGAGCACCGTGAATTTCCCCGCATCGTTCATTCTGATTGCCGCGATGAACCCCTGCCCCTGCGGTTATTTCACCGACCCGCGCCGGGCCTGCAAATGCACGCCGCTTCTGATCGAACGATACCTTTCGCGCATCAGCGGCCCGCTCATCGACCGCATCGATATTCATCTCGAAGTTCCTGCGATCGCTTTCTCCGAGCTGCGCAGCAACCGCGACGGAACGCCTTCCGCTACACTGCGCGAAGAAGTGCTGAAAGCGCGCGTTCGGCAATGCGAACGCTTCGGCTCCGATTCAATCATGTCCAACAGCCGCATGAGCTCGAAGCTGCTTCGCCAGCATTGTGCCATCGACGACATGGGGGAAGCAGTATTGCGGCAGGCGATGAGCGAATTGGGCCTCTCCGCGCGTGCCCACGACAAAGTCCTCCGCGTTTCGCGAACCATCGCCGACCTTGCGGGGCAACCATCGATTACCTCGGAACACTTGCTCGAAGCGATCCACTACCGACGCCTCGATCGGAAACTTTGACAATGATGTACGACTTCAAACCCCTCTCTCTCCCAGGGAGAGGGGCAGGGGTGAGGGTAAAGACGCGGGAATCGCGTACACTCTGCACACTTCGATAACGCGAAGGCTGTTTTCTTTGAATTTTGAACTTTAAGGTTTTCTATGCTTGTTGATCGTGCAGAAATCTATATCAAAGCCGGAAACGGCGGCCACGGATGCATGAGCTTTCGTCGCGAAAAATTCGAGCCAAAAGGCGGTCCCGATGGAGGCGATGGCGGCTATGGCGGCCACGTGTTCGCCGTCGCAACGCCGGGCGTGGATACACTCCTCGACTTCGCCGGCCGGCACCATTGGATCGCACAACACGGTTGCCCCGGCATGGGCAAAAAAATGGCCGGTCGCCACGGTGAGGACCTGATCCTGAAATTGCCGCAAGGGACTTTGCTCTACGACCGCGACACGGGTGTGCTCATCAAGGACCTGAGCATCCACGGCGAAAACGTCCGCATCGCCGAAGGGGGCAAGGGGGGCCGCGGCAACGCCCGCTTCGCCACCTCGACGCATCAATCCCCGCGCGAGTTCGAAGAAGGCACGCCCGGGCAGGAACGCTGGCTGCGGCTGGAGCTCAAGCTTTTCGCCGACGCGGGTATCGTCGGGCTTCCCAACGCCGGAAAGAGCACGCTTCTCTCACGCTTGTCCCGCGCCAAGCCAAAGATTGCCGATTACCCCTTTACGACGCTCGAACCGCAATTGGGAATCGTGGAATTGTCCGGGCACCGCCGCTTCGTGCTCGCCGACATTCCCGGCCTGATTCACGGTGCTCACGAAGGCGCGGGGTTGGGCGACGAGTTTCTGCGGCATATCGAGCGCACCCGCGTGATCGTCCACCTCGTGGACGTGGGCGGCGAAATGGCCGCCATGTCTCCCGTCGATGCCTACACAACCATCCGCAACGAACTGTCCAAATACAGCCCGGAGCTAGCGGCCAAGGAAGAGTTGATCGTAGCCAACAAGATCGACGTCACCGGCGGGGCCGAAGCCGCATTGGAATTCTCCGCCGCGATAGGCAGGCCCGTACTCCCCCTCAGTGCCGTTACCGGAAAAGGCCTTCCACAACTCACAGAGGGCTTGTGGGACTTGATCCAGCGCGCCAAAGAACGCGACGCGGCACTCGCGGCGATCAACTCAGGGGGGATCACTTCGTAATAGCGCCCGAAAACCCGCCTGCTCGAAATCACGGTCTGCCGTGAGAGCGTCTTGAATGCCTTCCCGCGACATGAGTACAAATGAGATGCAATCGGTCATGCTCCAGGCCTTATCACGATAACGGGAATACCATTGTAAACCCTCATCGAACAATTCCTTTGAAGCCGAAACCACTTTTATGACGTTGCGTTCTCGAAGCAGTTTAACAGTATGATTCGCCACTTCTCGCGTCTCGGGCGCGGCGAGAGAGTTTAGAAACTCAACAAGTACGTATTCCGTCGTGAGCAGGTTTCCTCGAATCAGCTTCTGCCATGCCACGGCTTGTTGGTGATGAATGTCTTTCTTGCGTGCCGCGGCGAGAAGGAACGAGGTGTCTACGAACGTGCTCATTTCTTCGGAGTGCCGTAAACGTAGTGCTCATGCTGTTCTGAAAAGTCAGCCGGCAGCCCGTCATCATCAATGGCTAGTTTGATTATGTCCCCAAGGAGATCGCCAGCCTCTCCGTCGCCAAAAACCACGTCAACAGCCACATCCGGCTTTATGAAATCCGGTATAGGGTCGTTCAAAATTACTACCTTGCCGTTGAAACGGCCTTTTAAGGTTGTCATGAGGTCACTCCACTAACTTCATTATATCCAATTTCAACATACTTCCAAAACAAGTACCTTCGTCCTAGAATTCGCTTAAATATGATCAAGCTCCCTCCCTACGACCCGGACGCTCCCGTCATCGTCATCGACGTGGGCAACACCAACACCAAAGTCGCCACCTGGCACGACAATAACCTGAAAACCGTCCTGTCCGTCCCCACCGGCGACGTAGCCGCTTTTGAAGAGGCGTACACGGCTCACCGGCAGGCTTCCGGCAGGCAGCATCATGCCGCCACGGTCATCGGCTCCGTTGTCCCCGAAGCCCTCGAACGCATCCGCGCCTACGTCGCCGAGCTAGAAGGCCGTGAGCCGCTTGTCGTCGGCGAAACATTGCCGCTCCCGATCGATCTGGAAGTGAAGGACCGCAAGACCGTTGGCGTGGACCGCGTTTGTCAGGCCGCCGCCGCCTTCGATCGCGTTCAAACCGGCTGCACAATCGTCTCATTCGGAACGGCGATCACGATCGATCTCGTTAATGACGAAGGCAATTTCCTCGGCGGAGCGATCCTGCCCGGCGTAGCGATGCAGATGCGGGCACTCCACGAATTCACGGCAGCCCTCCCACTGATCGAACCCGTCATCCCTGAATTGCCTTATGGCACCAATACCAAGGAAGCCATCCAGACCGGCGTGTGTCGCGGGTTGGTCGGAGCGGTTCGCGGCATTGTCGAAGGCTACGCCACTCACCTCAATCGCTGGCCCCAGGTGATCGCCACCGGCGGCAACGCGGCACTCCTCATGCCGCTGTGCGACTTCGTAGACACCTGGACGACCGACCTCACCCTTCGCGGAATCGGCCTTGCCTACACGAACCACCTGGCCGCCCTGGGAGCATGACCCCTCCCCGCCACCGCGCTACCGTTCTCACCCCGCCCGGATCGGGAGCAATCGCGATCATCAGGCTCATCGGCCCAGACCCCCTCTCGATTCTAAAAAGGTCGTTCGTCCACTCAAAAGGCCTGACTCCTAAACCTGACGAGAAACTCCTCTATGGAAAGCTGATGGACGGTGCAGAAGTTCTCGACGATGTACTCATTAGCATGGACGCCGTTTCAGATCACGAGCAGGCGGTGGAGATCAGTTGTCACGGAGGTGTCCGTGTCGTGCAACGAATTCTCGAACTATTGGAGCGAAGCGGCGCGATCGTGGACACGGACCCAAAGAGCTCGCTTTCGCATTGGCCTGCTCAAAACGAGATCGAGGAAGAAGCACATGAAGCGTTGACCGGCGCAAAAACCCAGCGAGCGGCACGCTATGCAGCCCATTTGCGAACGGAGCTACCAACAAAGGTTCGGGATATTCTCCAACAATGCGAAACAAACTCCGCCCAAGTCCGCCAATCGATCGACAAGCTGATGCTAGGATATGGGGCGGCCACTGCGCTATTACGCGGAATCACGGTTGCTCTCATCGGCCCACCCAACAGCGGAAAGTCAACGCTCTTTAATACTCTCCTGGGCAGGCAGGCCGTCGTCACGTCTCCGGTTCCAGGCACCACGCGTGACTGGGTCATGGAATCCGTTGAAATCCAGGGCGTCCCCGTGAGTCTTGTGGATACCGCCGGGCGGCGCGAAACGGACTGCCAGCTCGAACAGCTCGCCATGGAAACCGCCGACTCTTTGCTCAACAAAAGCAACGCGATCCTGATCGTATTGGATGGGTCGATTCCGCTTCCGGAAAGCGCCTTTGGCCTTCTCCAATCTGCGAAGCGAAAACCCTGGGTGGTCGCCAACAAGGCCGATCTCGGATTCTGTTGGGATGCTTCCGACCTTGCCAGAATCAAGCAGGCCTCGGGAACCTATCCGCTGCAAGTTTCCGCCAGGGCGGGAACGGGCTGTGAATTGTTGCGACACGCCGTTCTCAACCATTTCGGGCTTTTCAATCCGGCCGATCCACCACCGTCCTTTTTGNNCCAATCGACAAGCCCTCTTGGCCGGCGAACTGTCAAACCCGGCAATTGACTCAAAGAAGATTCTCACGTCTTTGTTGGGAGACAACTGGCGGAGCCCGCCGGTAAGGCCCTATAATCAACGCAGGATTGACGCTCCGGCTCATCCGACGGGACTGTAAGGGACTTCTCAAGAATATGTGGAAGCAGGGCTTGGAGTGTCCTAAAGTCTAAACAGGTGGGAACCCATTTTTGTCGCTTCGCGTCCCAAAAAGATTTGGGCGTCCTCGGATTATTGAATGTCTATCGACGACTCACAGATCGCTCGCCTGGTCGTCGAACGGAAGCTCTGCACCGCAAACGAGCTGGAGCTGGTCCGTGCCGAGCAGCGATCGCTCGTCGACAAAGGCAAGCCCATCACCCTTCGCGACATGCTGATTCAGCATGGCTACGTCACGCACACGCAAGTCAAACGACTTCAGATGGCCATGGACGAAGACTCCATGTACCGTCCGGCCCAGCAAATCCCCGGCTTCCAGGTGCTCAGCAAGCTCGGCCAGGGCGCGATGGCCGTCGTCTTCAAGGCCAAGCAGCTCAGCCTCGACCGGATCGTCGCGATCAAGGTGCTGCCCAAGCGCTTGAGCGAAAACCCGGAGTTCGTCGAGCGGTTCTATCGCGAGGGTCGGGCCGCGGCGCGGCTCAACCACGCCAACATCGTTCAGGCCTATGACGTTGGCGAATCCGGCGGCTATCACTATTTCGTGATGGAGTACATCGACGGCAAGACGATTTACGACTTGATCGTCGAAGGCAAGCCCGTTCAGGAAAAGGAAGCGATTCGGGTTGTCCTACAGTGTGCGTCGGCGCTGCAGCACGCTCACGATCAGGGTCTGATCCACCGCGACGTAAAGCCCAAGAATCTCATGTTGACCAAATCCGGCGACGTCAAACTCGCCGATATGGGTCTGGCTCGCGAGGTGGGCGACTACGTGACGGCTACTGCGGAGGCAGGACGGGCGTACGGTACGCCCTACTACATCAGCCCCGAGCAAATTCGCGGCGAAATCAGCATCGACGCCCGTGCGGACATCTACGGGTTGGGCGCCACGTTCTACCACATGGTCACGGGCCGTGTGCCATTCGATGGCACCACCCCGTCCGCAGTGATGCACAAGCACCTCAAAGAGCCGCTGATTCCGCCCGACCATCTCAACAAGTCTCTGTCTGCCGGCGTGGGTGAAATCATCGAAGTCATGATGGCCAAAAACGCCGAAGATCGCTATCCCTCCATGGGCGAACTCATCGCCGATCTACAGGCCGTGCTGAACGGCGAGCCTCCCTTCCAGGCTCGCAAGAAATACGATCACAATCTCCTTACCGATTTGGCGACCGGCGGCAAAGTGATTGTTCCGATCGACGCTTCGGCGGACACAACCCCTTCTCCCCCGCAGATTTCCGTTCAGTGGGTGCTGGTCCTGGCCGTCATTTCGGCAATCTCCTTGCTGTTCAATCTCGTCCAGTTGCTCCGTTAAATTCCGGAAGTCGTTATCAGAACCCCAAGCGCAAGCGCGGGGCGGTAATGCGGGGCATGGTCAACTGCACCGCCCATCGCCGGCGATTGCGGTTCTGTCACCGCCCTCAGATGTTCTCGCCAAAAAAGAAGGCCGCCGCCATCCGGTCGGCCATGACCTGATTCGAAAAGATCAGCGGGAGCAGGAACCGAATATCGGTGTGTGGTGATCGCAGGTGATCGGCGATCTGCATCCTCCACTTTGTGTCGAACGTCATCAGTTCATCCTGCGAATAAGGGCTTCCCAGCGCCTTGTCGATGACCTCCGCCGCGATTCTCGCCGACCACATGGCAGGGTAAATCCCCTCATTGCTCGCCGCCGCTATAAACCCACCCGCGTCGCCCACCAGCAGCGTGTGCTTGGCCACATGGGTGTCCAGGTCCAGTGCCCAACCCGCCGGACATCGGATCGGCTTGGTTTGGGCCGCAAGCGAAGACAGGTCGCGCGGCATCAGGCCCTTTGCGGCGGCCACTTTGCAAAGTTGAACCAACGTCGGCACGACAAGAGCCGACTCGCCCATGAGGTTCACGCTGAGCGTGCATCGATCTTTACTTTGTGCGCAAAAACCGAAACTGGCCCGGCTGTCCAATCCCAGAATGACCGCGACGTGCGCCTGCGCTTCCTTCGATTCATTCGGCGCGGCCACCTGTGCCACCCAGGTCGGAACATCCGGCCCGCGCTGGGAAAAACCAACCCGCGAAGCCAGCCCCTGCGCGCGACCGGTGGCCAGCACCAGCAACCGACTTTGAATCGCGGAAGCCGTCAGCTTGATGGTCACCTGGGCTTCGTTTAGGCGGACATCCCTGGCTTCATCGCCTTGCAGCAGGACCGCACCGAGGGACACGGCGTGCTGAGTCAGCGCGGCGTCGAACCGCGGACGATGAACGAGATAGCCAATGGGCCCGTCCAGCTTGGGCGTGGCGCTCTTCGTGCAATCAGCGTTATAGAACGTCACTTGCGAAAAAGGCGTCACGCAGCCGTCGGGAAAGGGGCATCCGATTTCGTCGAGAATAGGATTGGCGCGGGCGCTAAGCCAGCCCGCACACGGAACGGCGTGACCCGCTTTTTCGCGATCGATCAGGACGACTTTTCGACCTTTTCGTGCAAGCAAAACGGCGGCCGTGGCACCGGCAGGCCCCGCTCCAATAATGGCCGCATCGTATATCGTTTCCGCCATGCGCAATTCCAAACGCTATTCTCTGACCAAAGTCTCCAGTACAACACCAGGCGGTGTAGTACGCAAGGGTAACACGAATCACTCGGCGGTATTCGTATTGGCAAGTCTTTCTTTGGACAACATTTCGTGTGCCTATCGAACCCGCCGGGGAGTGGTGCGGGCCGTGGATGATCTCTCGCTCCACGCCGCCGACCGCGAACTGGTCGTGCTCGTGGGGCCGTCGGGATGCGGAAAGACCACCACGCTTCGCCTCATCGCCGGGTTGGAAAAACCCTCCGGCGGCGTCATTCGCATTGGAGATCGCGCGGTGAACGACGTAGCGCCGCGAGATCGCGATGTAGCGATGGTATTTCAGAACTATGCGCTGTACCCGCACATGAGCGTGTACAAAAATATGGCTTTTGGACTGAAAATGCGATCCGTGCCCAGGCCGCAGATGGAACAAGCCGTGAAACAGGTCGCGGCCAGGCTTGGGCTCGCATCGCTGCTCGACCGCAAGCCGGATCAGCTTTCGGGCGGCGAAAAACAGCGGGTGGCCCTGGGACGGGCGATCGTTCGCAAGCCGCAATTGTTCCTGCTCGACGAGCCGCTCTCCAATCTCGACGTTGCTCTGCGAACCGGCACGCGATCCGAGATCAAGCTGCTGCAACGCGAACTTGCCGCCACGATGGTCTATGTGACCCACGACCAGGAGGAGGCCATGACGCTGGCCGACCGCATCGGCGTGCTCAACCACGGGAGGCTCCAACAGTTCGGACCTCCGCTGGAGATTTACCAACGCCCGGCCAACCGCTTTGTGGCCGGGTTCTTCGGCTCGCCTTCGATGAACTTGCTGACCGGCGAGATTCGGGTCGAGAATGGGCAGGCTTTTTTTGAAAGCGGCGCGATGCGGCTCGCGGGGCTCGGTTCTCCCGATTGGTTGAAGACGATGGCGTCGAAAGAGGTGGTGCTGGGAATCCGCCCGCACGAGGTTGAGTTGGTTCCGTCAGGCAAATCCGCGCCAACCGGTGCCACCCATTGGCACCCAGGTGTAATCCGCAACGTCGAACCCTTGGGCGATGCCGCAGTGGTGCGAGTCACCCTGCAACATGCTGGAGAAATAATCGCCAAAGTTGCAGCCAATCGCCAGTTTCGCAGCGAGGAGGGCGTCGATCCGCAACCGTCCCCCCTCCAAGGGGGGACTACAGGGGGGTGGGGGCCGAGCGGGAAAAAGGCTTTCACCGAGCCGCCAAATACGGTTGGAGCAGCAGTCATGATCGGCTTCCCCCCAGCGAAATTGCATTTCTTCGCAGCGAACGAATCCGGCCAGCGTTTGAATTGACCATGCCGAAACGCCGAAACTCTCCGAACCCCGAGCGCCAGCGAGCGGGCGGAAATCAGTACCGCGACCGTCAGGGAGCGGGGTTGGATTCGTAACGCCAAAGGCGTTAAGGCTTTCAGCCCAGGGTTGCACGCGCAGCGGGCTACCCTGGGTCACCGATCCAACGTCATTCCAACGCCATCGGCGTTGCGGCCATCTCTGCCTCTTCGCCCTCTTGAACTCTCGAACCCGAACTTCTTTACGGCCTTGTATTCTCACAACGACAACTGGTACAATGTTCTCATCCCATGCGTCAACATTTCCAACCATTTCGCGCGTTTCACTTAGCCCCCTCGGAACTACGATTCCTCCTTTGCGCCTTGATAACCGCAACGACTCCCTTCGCAGGAATCGCACAAGCACAGGCTCCCCAAGGCACAATTGTCGGGTGGGGGTCGCAAGTCGTCGGCGTTGATCTCACTCGCGGTTTCATCGCCATCTCAGCTGGGGGGCACACAGTCTGGGACTCAAGTCCGACGGCTCTGTTGTGGCGTGGGGATGGGATTCCTTCGGTCAAACCAACGTGCCTACGCCCAACAGTGGTTTCGTCGCCGTCGCGGCAGGCGGGTACCATAGCCTTGGTCTTAAGGCCGACGGCTCGATCATGGCCTGGGGCGCTAACACAGACTACTCTGGGAACTACGTTGGTCAATGCGACGTACCGTCACCGAACACGGGCTTCGTGGCAATCGCGGCGGGCCTACTCCATAGTTTGGGTCTCAAGGGCGATGGGTCCATCGTGGCGTGGGGAGACAACTACTGGGGGCAGATCAATGTCCCCACACCCAACAGCGACTTCGTTGCCATTGCCGCGAGCTGGGGACACAGTCTGGGGCTAAAAACCGACGGCTCGGTCGTCGGATGGGGAAGAAACTACGAAGGACAAACCAACGTCCCCGCGCCCAACACGGATTTCATTGCTATCGCGGCGGGATGGTATCACAGTGTGGGCCTCAAGGCCGACGGATCCATAGTAGGGTGGGGATGGAACGGCGAGGGTCAAACCAACGTTCCCGCGCCCAATTCCGATTTCGTCGCCGTTAGTGCAGGTCGGAGGAGCAGCTATGGCCTGAAGGCCGACGGGTCCATCGTGGCGTGGGGACAGAATTACTACGGTGAAACCAACGTCCCCGTGCAGAATACCGGTTTTATCGGCATCGCTGCGGGAGTGTACCACGGTCTGGGTCTGAAGGCCGACGGTTCGATAGTCGCGTGGGGGTACAACGACCACGGTCAAACTAATGTTCCCGCACCCAATAGCAGCTTCGTTGCCGTGGCGGCGGGCAGGGAACACAGTCTCAGTTTGAAGGCCGACGGCTCCATCGTAGCGTGGGGCGCCTACAACCTCAGTCTACTCGTCCCAGCGCCAAATACCGGTTTCGTGAGTCTCACCAGGGGCGGATACCACAGTCTCGGCCTTAAGGACGACGGGTCCATCGTGGGGTGGGGAAGCAATAGCTACGGGCAAATCAACATCCCCGCTCCCAACAGCGAGTTTGTCGCCGTGGCAGCCGGCGAGATTCACAGTCTCGGACTGAAAGGTGACGGCGTGATCGAGGCGTGGGGTTGCGGGAATCCAGAGTCGGACTACGGACAGTGTAACGTTCCCTCGCCAATCTCGCCGTTCGTCGCCATTGCCGCGGGCGAGTATCACAGTCTCGGTGTGAAAGCCGACGGTTCCGTCGTGGCGTGGGGATGCCTGGAAATCGACCCCGACGCGCTAGAATGTCTCTACCCCGCACCTGGTCCCCCGTCGCCTAACACCGGTTTCGTAGCCGTTGCAGCGGGCGGAGCCCATAGTCTTGGTCTCAAGACCGACGGGTCAATCGTGGCGTGGGGAAGCAACGCCTACGGTGAAACCAACGTCCCTGAGCCTAACGGTGGCTTCGTGGGCATTGCTGCGGGCTGGCGGCACAGTCTGGGTTTGAAGGTCGACGGGTCCATCGTGGGATGGGGCTACAACAACGCCGGTCAAACGAATGTTCCCGCACCCAACAGCGGTTTTGTTGCCGTCGCTGCAGGTAGGGAACACAGTATCGGTCTAAAGGCCGATGGCGATTCCGACGGAGTGCCGGATGTGTCCGACAACTGCCCGCTGCTGCCGAATCCCGGGCAGGCCGATTGCGATAACGACGGGAAAGGCGATGTCTGTGCGATCTATGAAGGCATTGGCACGGATTGCAACGCGAACGGGATTCCGGACGACTGCGACATTGCTGGGACTACGAGTCAAGATCAAAACAGCAACGGAGTGCCTGATGAATGTGAGGCCCAGTGCGGAAACGGCGTAGTTCAGGGCGGCGAAGAGTGCGACGGTTTGCAGGCTGCGAATTGCGCGTCCGGCGTCTGCCGCGCCGATTGCACTTGCGAGCCTCCCGCTGTCCCCACAATTTCGGATTGGGGCCTTGTGATGATGGCGATCACAGGACTCGTTGCTGGATCGTTGCACTTTCGCAGAAAAAAGGCGCACTGAAGACCGACGGGTGGCCCAGGTTTGGGGGCATGATTCTTTCGTGTCGTTCGTTTTGCCGCGTCGTGTTAGTCGAATGACCAGCTTCACATCTTAGGTCAGGTGTTACTCCGGCAAATCTGCGTCCATCAGCGCAATCTGCGGATCCACCTCACGGATTCCCTCGCTCATCTCTCACTTCAATTCGCTCGTCGAATTTTGCGATTCGATCACAATTTGCGCGCGCCGCGTATGTTTTGTGAGTATGAAGCGCGAAGGACTTGACGTCCAAAGCCGATGTGTTTCGCCCAGCCGAAGAGCGAACAGACCACCGCAACAAGTTGTGGTCTCAGGAGGAAAAACACAAGAAAAGAACATGAAAATTTCCAAACGAACCTGGTTGACGGTGCGACTTTATCTTGTGTCTGAACCGGGAAACTGGCTAAAAAAGAGGGTAAATGAACGGCGCGAGGGGAGACGAACCCGCGAAGACGATCAGTGCGCCGACGAACAGCAGTACCGCCAGGAGCGGCACGAGCCACCACTTCTTTTCGTGTTTGACGAAAAGGAAGAACTCTTTCAGCAGAGATTGCTTGGCCACCGTTTCCTCGTAGAAATTCGTGTTTTCAGGGACGCATCGATCGTTTTCCTCTCCAACACCGCTCCCTTGCGGTCGCGGTACTGATTGATGCATCAAATGGTGGGCACAGCCCACCCTGCCGAACTACCGGACCGTGACTCGATCGGCGGTCGTCAAGCCCGCTTCGAGCGCGACGCTGCGTTTCATGCCCGCATCGTAGTCCACGCGAGACGGCTTGTGCGTCACGATATAGTCGCCGATCACCAGCGCGTCGATGCCGGTGTTTACAAAAGTATGGTAGGCATCTTGAGGCGTGCAGACAATCGGCTCGCCGCGCACGTTGAACGAAGTGTTGATGACCACGGGGACGCCGGTGAGCCGGTGGAACGCGCGGATCAGACGATAGTAGCGGCCGTTGTGTTGCTCGGTCACGGTCTGAACGCGGCCGGTGCCGTCTTCGTGAGTAACCGCGGGAATCGCCGCGCGCTTTTCAGGCCGCACCTTGGGCACCAGTAGCATGAAGGGCATGTCCATGCCCTCCGGCATTTCGAAGTATTCGTGGGCGTGCTCGCGGAGCACGGCAGGCGCAAAGGGGCGGAAGGCCTCGCGGAATTTCACCTTGGCGTTGATGGTGTCTTTCATGTTGTTGTCGCGGGCGTCGGCCAGTAGTGAGCGGGCGCCTAGGGCGCGCGGGCCGAACTCCAATCGTCCTTGAAACCACGCGACGACCTTGCCGTCAGCGATCAAACGGGCGGTGGATTCGAGTAATTGATTCTCATCTTCAGCGAATTCGTAAATCGCTTCGGCCGCGTCGAGCACGGCCTTGATTTGGGTATCGGTAAACTCCGGACCCCATAGCGCGTGGTGCATTTCGAACTTGCGAGGAAGGCCCAGCACCGTGTTGTAGATGTAAAACGCCGTGCCCAAAGCGCCGCCGGAGTCGCCTGCAGCAGGTTGAATGAAGATGTTTTCGAAGCCGGTTTCCTGCAGAATTCGCCAGTTGGCCACGCAGTTGAGGCCAACGCCCCCTGCGAGGCAAAGGTTCTTCATGCCCGTTTCGCGTTGCACGTGTGCGGCCATCTTGACCATGATCTCTTCGACGATTCCCTGGCCGCTGCGGGCGATGTCGCGGTGGAACTCGGTGAGCGGCGCTTCGGGGCCATTCTGCGGCTGGCCAAAAAGCGTTTCCCATTCGTGGCTGATGGTGCGCTCGGTCGAGCGGTCGTGGGCGAAGTATTTCATGTTGAGGCGGATGCTGCCGTCGTCTTTGATGTCCACGACTTCGCGGAATTTGTCCATGTATTTGGGCTGGCCGTACGGTGCGAGGCCCATCACCTTCCATTCGGCGTCGTTCACGCGGAAGCCCAGGTACGCGGTGATGGCGCTGAACAGCAATCCGACCGAATGCGGGAAGCGAAGCTCTTTTTTGAGTTCGATTTGCGTGCCACGTCCTGTGCCCCAGGCTGTCGTGTTCCACTCGCCCACGCCGTCGGCGGTGATGATGGCCGCTTCCGCAAACGGCGAAACGAGGAACGCGCTGGCCGCGTGCGACAGGTGGTGCTGGCAGTAGAGGACGTCCTTGTCGGTGCCGAGTTTTTGCTGGATTTCGTGGCCGATGCGGAGGCGGTGTCCGAGCCAGAGCGGGATGGCGGCGAGCCATTGTCGGTAGGTCGCGGGCCAGCTTGCGAGGATGGTTTCGAGAATGCGGTCAAATTTGACGAGCGGTTTCTCGTAAAAACCGATGTGATCGACCTGATCGATGGTGACGCCGGCGGTTTCGAGACAATATGCAACTGCGCGCTGCGGAAAATCGTGATCGTGTTTTTTGCGCGTGAAGCGCTCTTCCTCGGCGGCGGCGATGAGTTGCCCATCGCGGACCAGGGCCACGCCGGAGTCGTGGTAATAACAGGAAATGCCAAGGACGATCATGAGAAAAACAAAAAGTTCAAAGTTCAAAGTTCAAAGAAGAGGACTGCCCGTCGCTTGCGCTCCGGGTTCGGACATATGCAGTGCGATAAATGGTGCGGCCTTCCTCGGTGTATTTGATTTCGAAATTCGTGCCAGCGAAATCCGGGGAGGTTTCGGTAACCGCGTCATCCCACTCAACCTCCGCGAATGCACGATGACGCGCAAGCACGTCGCGGATGTGCTCGAAGTAGTCGGCATGATCCGTTTGAATCAGCCAGCGTCCATCAGGCACGAGCACGCGGGCGACGGCGTCGGCGAAATCGTCCTGCACGAGGCGTCGCTTGTGGTGACGTTTCTTGGGCCAGGGGTCGGGGTGATAAAGGTGCAACGCCGTGACACTTTCAGCAGACAGGTGGTTCATTACGAGCACTTTCGCATCGGTGCGCATGACGCGAACATTGGCGAGTCCCCATCGGGCCATCCGGTCGGCGGCGAATTTGAAGAATTTGTTGGCCCACTCGATGCCGAGGAGCCTCACGTCTGGCCGCGCCCTGGCCCGCGCGAGCAGAAAACCGCCCTTTCCACAGCCGATTTCCAGTTCGAACGGGCCGGGCGAATCGAACCAGGACATGGGATCGACGATTTCGCCTTCGGCAGGCGGCTCGAGGATGACGGACTCCAAGGTCAGCATGGTTTCATCATCGCTTTGAAACGGTTCTTTTTCAAGTTGGAGGCGGACGTTATGCCTGGCGCTATGGAGATCTGAAATCTCAAATTTGAGATTTGAATCGTCTCAGCCGCCGCCAGCTCATCGTGTGCCAACACCGCTCCTTAGCAGTCGCGGTACTGACAGTGACAGCTATGTTGGGAGATGCAGTAGGAGTCGGTCATGCCGGCGATGTAGTCGCAGATGACGCGGTGGGGGCCTTGGGTGGCGATGCGCTCGGTGAAGCGCGTAGGGAGCAGGTCGGGGTTGCGCATGTACACGGAGAAGAGTTCGTGGATTTTTTGCCGGCCTTCGGCGTCGGCGCGGGCCACGTCGGGATGATGATAGACGCGGTCGAGGAGAAATGTTTCGAGTTCGTGGAGTGTGTTCTCGCAAACAGCGGAGAAACGCATGGATATACCGCCCGTCGCTTGCGCTCCGGGTTCGGATTGAATCACGTCGGTAAGGAGGCGATTCAAGATTGCATCGAGCACGGGGCGGCGAACGGCATGCAAATTCCGGGTCTCGGTGCCGCGCGTCGCCTCCGCGAACGCATCGCGCCAAATCGCGATTTGTGCCAATTGGTCTTCCGCAATCAGCGACGCGCCGATGGCGTCTTCGAGATCGTGCAAGTCGTACGCAATGCGATCGGCGACAGATACGAGCTGCGCCTCAAGCGAAGTGTTCGAGGACTGCGTCAAGGTTGGCTCGTCGTACTGCGTCACGTGCGCGCGTAGACCATCGAGCGTTGCGCAAGTCAGATTCAAGCCGCGGAACGCGGGGTAGGGGTGTTCGAGGTATTCGACGACGCGCACCGAATGTGCGTTGTGGTTAAATCCGCCGCGGCCGGCCATCAGTTCGTTGAGCGCCTTTTCGCCCGCGTGGCTGAACGGCGGATGTCCCAGGTCGTGGGCCAGCGAGATGGCTTCACTCAGGTCCTGGTTTGCGCCGCAGTTGCGTCCCAGGCAGCGGGCGATTTGTGCGACTTCCAGCGTGTGCGTGAGCCGATTGCGGAAATGGTCGTGGAGAGTCGGAGCGAACACTTGCGTCTTATTGCGCAGCCGGCGAAATGCGGTGCACGTAATAATTCTGTGCCTATCCAATTCGAACGGCTGTCGGAGAGGGTTGGCTACTTCAACATGCCGGCGTACGATGTTTGGGTTCGAGCAGTGATCGAATGACGAAGTCGCGGACACCGACGATATCAGCCTTTGCACAATCCGCATTGCACGGCCAGAGTGTGAAGCTGCTCCCACATGGTTTGGAGTGCATCGGGGATGATCCGCACGTTGTCCAGCACGGCCATGAAGTTGGTATCGCCGCTCCAGCGAGGGACGATGTGGGCGTGGAGATGTCCGGGCAGACCCGCGCCAGCGCAGCGGCCGAGGTTATAGCCGATGTTGAAGCCCTGCGGCTCGATGGCGGACTTGAGCATATTCACGCCGTCGCGAATGGCGCGACCCATGGCGCAGATTTCGTCGTCGGTGAGTTCGTCGAACCCGGCCTTGTGCGATCCGGCGGCCACGAGCAAATGACCGTTGGTGTAGGGGAAGCGATTCAAAACCGCTAAGGTCGTGGATGTCCGCCACACGACGTGGTTCTTGGCGTCATCGGCTGGGACATTCCAATAGTCGCAAAGGAAGCAGCCGCTGTTTTGCGGGTTTTCTTCGCGGAATGAGCGAATGTATTCCATCCGCCAGGGTGCCCAGAGATTCGTATTGAACTCGGCCATCGAGGTCTTCTGCTCCCGCCGGAATTCTAGCCGCATGACCATTCCCTAACAAGTCGCAACCACGACTGGCAAGTTTTCCTCATCGGGCTACACTTCTTTCATGAAACCTATTCGATCATCAGCACTCGTTGTTCTCGCAGCGGCAAGCGGCGCGATTTGGTGCGGCTGCGGGAGGGACGTGCGTCTGGCGGGCAAGAAGATTCGCCACGTGCAGGTCGGACCGGTGAGCCACTATGGAGTGACCCTGGACCAGGCGGCCACTCCCGAGCAAGTGGCTTTTGTAGCCCTTCGGGCGATCAGGGAAGACGTTTTTTCTGCAACTCCTGCGGAACGAGAGGGTGCTTCAGACGTTGAGTTCGACGTGGCCGCAGCGGAGGTCATTGCCGGTCGCAATCGAAAGAGTCTGTCGCGCGACGAATATGTTCATCATGTGGTGACTCACTGGACGCCTGGGGTCTCGCATTACGCGGGAGATTTTGAAGTCGAGGCCGGGAAGGCGATCGCCCGGTTTAAGAATCGCGGCACATCCATATCGTCCGGGGGAGATGTGACCGAGTGTGAACTGGCCTTGGAGGTGGCCGACCCTAGCGGCGATCCGGCCGCGAAAGTGGTGATGCTGGTATGGCTGGCCAATGACGGCGGTTTCTGGCGGGTTACTCACTTCGGGTTTGAGTCCGAACGCGCGCTAGCCTATGCAAAAACTCCAGCGGCTCAGCCAGCGAGTGGTTCTTGAGCAACATTGCTCCAAGGAGCTTCACCCTCACCCCTGCTCCTCTCCCTTGGAAGGAGAGGGGTTGCAGATTGAGGTCTGGCAGTGCATCGTATGGACACGTCACGAATCACGGTTAAGGGCGCACGCGAACATAACCTAAAAAACGTCTCTCTCACCTTGCCGCATGGAAAGTTGATCTGCTTTACCGGGGTTTCGGGCAGCGGGAAAAGCAGCTTTGCGTTTGACACCTTGTTTGCCGAGGGGCAGCGGCGGTACCTCGAATCGTTAAGTTCTTACGCTCGTCAATTCCTGGGTCAGCTCGCCAAGCCCGATGTGGATCATATCACCGGCCTGAGCCCGTCGGTTTCGATTCAGCAAAAATCGACCGGCTGGAATCCGCGCAGCACGGTGGGCACGATTACGCAGATTCAGGACTATCTTCGTGTGCTTTTTGCGCGTGTGGGGCAGCAGTACTGCCCAAAGTGCAACCAGGCGGTGCAGGCACAATCCAGGGAACAGATTGTCGCGCGAATCATGGCCATGCCCGCGGGTACGAAGATCGTCTTGCTCGCTCCTGTCATTCGTGGACAGAAGGGCGAATACCGCGACCTGTTCGACGATATGCGGCGCAAGGGGTACGCACGGGCGAGAGTGGACGGGGCCATTTACGATTTGGGAGAAGTGCCCGCGCTCACCAGGAATATCCGTCATCACATCGAGATCGTGATCGACCGTGTGACGATCGGCCCCGCCGTTCGTCCGCGACTGGGCGAGGCCGTCGAGGGCGCGCTCAAGCTCGGCGAGGGCAGCTTGATCGTTGCGGTAGGCACGGATGGGGCAGCCGAAGGCAACCAGGCAACCAGGCAACAAGGCAATGTAGAAAAAGGCAACGAGGCAACGGGGCAACAAGGCAACAAGGCGGCGGAGAGCGGTACTGTTGATTTGTTGCTGTCGGCGCATTTTGCGTGCGCACCATGCGGTTTGAGCTTCGAACCGCCATCTCCCCAGCTTTTCAGCTTCAATTCGCCACAGGGGATGTGTACGACTTGCGATGGGATGGGTGAAACATTTGACTTTGATCCCGACTTGATCGTGCCCGATCCAAAAAAGACATTCTTGAAATATGCCGTGGAGCCGATGCGGTTTTGGGGCCGCATGGGCAAGTGGAAGCGCCATCTCTATCGGGGTGTTGCGGCCAAAGTCGGATTCGATCTGAATGCTCCGTGGGAGAAGTTATCCAAGGAGGCTAGGGACGCGTTGCTCTACGGCCTCGGCGACCAGCATGTCACATTTGAGTGGCGGTGGTCGGGTGGGGTCTGGCGGCACGGCGACAAATTTGCGGGCGTGCTGGCCGACTTGCGGGAAAAGCACAAGCGGGCCAAGTCGGGATTCGTCCGCGATTACTACGAAAAGTATATGCGCAAGGCCGAATGTCCCGAGTGTAAGGGCGCCCGGCTCAACGCGCAGGCACTGGCGGTTCGATTGGGATCGCCTGACGGCGAGTCACGTCGCGCTGACGCTTCTCAATCCGAACCCAGATCGCCTGCGACGGGCCAGACCGCCCCTCGCTCGCGCTCGGGGTTCCGTATTGGGCCGCAAGGCTTGAACATTCGCGAACTCTCGGCGCTTTCGATCCAGGATGCGTTGACTTTCTTCAATGAAATCGAGCTTTCCGCGACGCAGCAGGTGATTGCTCGCGACGCGATCAAGGAAATCCGTGCGCGGCTGGGATTCCTGTGCGACGTGGGGTTGGAATATCTGGCCCTCGACCGCCCGGCGCCGACCCTTTCGGGCGGGGAGTCACAACGGATTCGCCTGGCCAGTCAAATCGGGGCCGGATTGGTGGGAGTGCTGTACGTGCTCGATGAGCCGAGTATCGGACTGCATCCGCGCGATAACCAGCGGCTGCTCGATTCGCTTCGCCGCCTGCGCGACATGGGTAACACGGTCATCGTCGTCGAACACGATGAGCAGACCATGCGCACGGCCGACCACATTGTGGATTTCGGCCCCGGCCCCGGAGTGCGCGGCGGCGAAGTCGTGGCCGAGGGAGATTTCGAAACGGTCGTCTCGGCGAAGCGGTCCATCACCGCCCAATTCCTGCGTGGGGACGAGGCGATTGAAATTCCCAACGTGCGACGGCCGGTTCAGCGAGCCCGCACCACAATGCAATCACGAGGAAAGGTCGCCAAGCCCAAAGTCGTTCCAAAAAAGGGGAGTAAGTAAATGAGCATTTGGCGTCAAACCACAACCCGTCAGCGCACAACTTTGTTATGCCTGGGTAGCGATGAAATGCTACGGAATTTCAGCCCTTACGTGCGAGACATCCTTTTCAAAATCAACACGCAACAGGCGTGTCGCGAATCTGTTGATCCTGAGGCGAAGCGCGTGGTCGAGGATGCAGTCGATCTCCATAACCGAAAATGGAAATCGGAAATGGAAGACAAGATACGAGACGGGTCACTACAAGCATGGATTCGCAATCAACATGCGCAATGCGAAAAACGCGCGGCTGAAAGAAAATCCAAGCGTTGGACAACCAAACTGCAACTTGACGGCCGTATATGACAAGTATTGGCATGATCTCAAGAACTCGGAGAACTAGATCCGTCCACGGAGTTTCGACTCGTATTAGGGCAGATCGCAAGCGCACGGATGCTAAGCCATCTTCCACGCAATCCAATGATCCGCGACTGGAAGTTCGCGGCCCGGAACCGATTGAATCTGTTCGTTGGTTAGCTGTTGTCGGGGTGCGGCAGAACAATCTGAAGGACATCACCGTCGAGATTCCGCTGGGACGGTTTGTGGCCGTTACGGGGGTTTCGGGGTCGGGGAAGAGTTCGCTGGTCAACGACATCATCCGCGAGGCGTTGGCGCGCGATCTGAACGGCGCGACCCATGTCGAGCCCGGCGTGCACGACCGCATCGACGGACTTGAGCATCTCGACAAAGTCATCGACATCGACCAATCGCCGATTGGGCGCACACCGAGGTCGAACCCGGCCACGTACATCAAAGTATTCGATCAGATTCGCGATCTCTACGCGCGCATGCCGGATGCGAAGGTGCGCGGCTACAAGCCAGGGCGGTTCAGCTTCAACGTGACCACCGGCGAGGCCGGCGGCGGACGCTGCGAGGCCTGCGAAGGCAACGGCAGCAACAAGATGGACATGGAGCTGCTGGCCGATGTGTGGGTGACGTGCCCACTGTGCGAAGGTCGCCGCTTCGCACGCGAGACTCTGCAAATCCTCTATAAGGGGAAATCCATCGCCGACGTGCTGGAGATGGACGTTCAGCAGGCCCTCGACCATTTCGAGAACGTTCCGGCCATCGCCAACATGCTCCGCACCCTGCACGACGTTGGCCTCGATTATCTCAAGCTCGGACAATCCTCGACGACCCTTTCCGGCGGCGAGGCTCAGCGAATCAAACTCGCCCGCGAGCTGGTCAAGAAATCGACCGGCCGCACGCTGTACATTCTCGATGAGCCAACCACGGGCCTGCATTTCGCGGACATCAAGCGCTTGCTCGCAGTGCTGCACGGCTTTGTCGATGCGGGCAACACGGTGCTGGTGATCGAGCACAACCTCGACGTGATCAAGACCGCGGATTGGGTGATCGACCTGGGGCCCGAAGGCGGCGAGGGGGGAGGGAGGATCGTAGCCGAGGGAACCCCGGAGCAAGTTGCGCAGTGCGAGGCATCGTACACCGGCATCGCCCTGCGCGAAGTCCTCGGTCAAGTTCCCAATTCAAAGTTCAAAGTTCCAAGAAGGCAGCAAGGCAACAAGGCAACAAGGCAACGAGGTGCTACGCCGGAACATCGCCACATCAAGGTATTTGGCGCCAAGCAGCACAACCTCAAAGACATCGACGTCGAGTTGCCCCGCAACAAAATCACCGTCTGTTGCGGGCCAAGCGGAAGCGGCAAAACGAGCCTGGCCGTTGATACCGTCTACATCGAGGGCCAGCGACGATACGTTGAGTCGCTCAGCTCGTATGCCCGGCAGTTTTTGGGGCAAGTGCAGCCGCCAAAGGTCGATCGTATTGAGGGCCTCTCTCCCGCGGTTTGCATCGAACAAAAGAACACCACTCGCTCTCCACGATCCACGGTGGGCACGATTACGGAGATTTACGACTACGTTCGAGTGCTCTGGGCCCGCATTGGCCGGCCGCACTGCCCAAAGTGCAGAATCCCGATCACATCGCAGACTGCCGACGAAATTGCGGAACGCATTCTGGCTCTGGGCGAGGGCGAACGGATTCTGCTCTTGGCCCCGGTCGAACCCGTAACGGGTGAGTCCTTCCAGCAATTATTCGAACGCGAGCGGGCCAATGGTTACAACCGAGTGCGCATCGACGGTGAGGTTAAGTCGCTGGAGGAGCCGATCAAACTCGGGGCCGCCAAGGCTCATCGCGTCGAGATTGTGGTGGATCGAATCTCGATGGGCCGTGCTCAACGTGGCCGCATCGTGGATAGCGTCGAACAGGCGCTGGCGATGGGTAAAGGAAACGTAGTGGTCGCACTGCCGGAATCGCAGGCCCAAGGGAGAGACCCATCTGAAATTTCAGATTGCGAATCTCAGATTCCAAAACATGCGGTGCTGGAGTTCAAATCGACTATCGAACCCCGGCGCGCCGGGGCCAAATCGACAATCGCAAATCGACAATCGACAATTCCCGGTGAATTTCGCTTTTCCCAGCACAGGTCTTGCGAAAAATGCGGCTATCAACTTGACGACCTGACTCCGCATCATTTTTCGTTCAATACGCGACTGGGCTGGTGCGATATGTGCGAGGGGCTGGGCGTGCAGCAGGGGGCCAACCAGGCCGCGATTATCGTGCATCCCACGCGATCCATCGCCGACGGCGCGATCGCCGGATGGGAAGACCTCGCCGCCAATCCCATGCTGCAACGGTTCGTCGTACTGTTGGTCGACCGTTTGGGCTTCGCCCTGAATACGCCGTGGAATCAACTCACCGAATCGCAAAGACTCTCCATGCTGCACGGCACAGGAGAAGAATGGTACGAGTTGAGAATGCGGAATGGGGAATGCGGAATGGCGAATGAAAAAGGGCCATCTGATCCGCCATTTGGTATTCCTCATTCTCCATTCTCCATTCGCTTCCAGTGGCGCGGCTTTTTTCCCGCGATTGCTCGCGCCGCGCGTGCGAGTGCCGCTTACCGACAAAAACTTTCCGGCTTTGCCGGCGATGCCCCTTGTGAAGCCTGCGTTGGATCGCGGCTCAAACCCGACCCCGCGGCGGTACGTTTGGGGAACCTGACACTACATGAGATCTGCCTGCGGCCGCTTGCCCGCGCCCTCGAATGGTTCGAACGGCTCAAGCTCGATGCTCGTCAACGAAAAATCGCTGGCGAATTGCTGCACGAAATCACTTCGCGGCTGCGGTTCCTGGTCGATGTTGGTTTGGACTATCTCACGTTGCATCGCAGTGCGGCCACTTTGTCCGGTGGAGAAGCGCAGCGGATTCAGCTCGCCTCGCAGATCGGAACGGGCCTCACCGGCGTGCTCTACGTTCTCGATGAGCCGACCGTCGGTCTCCACCCCCGCGACAATCACCGGCTCATTGCGGCACTTCATCGACTTCGCAATCTGGGCAATACGCTTCTGCTCGTGGAGCACGACCGCGAAGTCATCGCATCCGCCGACCACGTGCTCGATTTTGGCCCCGGGGCAGGGTCGTTTGGCGGCACCGTGACCGCGGCCGCGACGCCAGCCAGGCTTCCCTCCAAACGAGATTCGCTCACCGGCAAATATCTCTCCGGCAAAGAAGCGATCGCAGTTCCGACGAACAGAAGACCGGTAGATGAGAGGCCTGACGAAGGCAACGAGGCAACGAGGCAACAAGGCAATAAGGCCATCGTTCGAAGATCGAATATCGACGATCGAGGCGAAATTACCACATTGCCGCATTACCACATTACCAAGTCTCGAAATCGACAATCGAAAATCGAAAATCGAACATCCCGCCATCTCGTCGTTCACGGCGCCCGGGAAAACAATCTCAAGGAAATGGACGTGACGTTTCCGCTCGGTCGGTTTACTTGTGTTACCGGTGTTTCGGGAAGCGGCAAGAGCACGCTGGTCAACGACATCCTGCACAACGCCATCGCCGCCCGCATCCACCGTGCAGAAGTGTCCGTCGGGGCGCACGATCGCATCACCGGCGTCGAATTTCTCGATAAAGTGATCAACGTCGATCAATCGCCGATCGGCAACAGCCCATCGAGCAACCCGGCCACCTACACCGGCCTGTTCGACGCCGTCCGCGAACTGTTTGCCCGCCTGCCACTGAGCAAAATGCGCGGATATACGCCCAACCGCTTCAGCTTCAACCGTGCCGGCGGGCGGTGCGAAGTTTGCGAGGGGATGGGCCAGCGCTGCATCGAGATGCACTTTCTGCCCGACGTGTGGATCGAATGCGAAGGCTGCCGCGGCCGGCGCTATGTCGCGGAGACGCTGGAGGCGAAGTATCGCGACAAGAGCATTGCTGACGTGCTCAACATGCGGGTGAGCGAAGCGCTCGCCCTGTTCGAAAGCATTCCTCGTATCCAGCGTATGCTGCAAACGCTCGCCGACGTGGGTCTCGACTACCTCGAACTGGGTCGCTCCGCACCCACGCTGTCCGGCGGCGAGGCGCAGCGAGTCAAGCTCGCTGCGGAACTCGGTCGGCCCTCCACCGGCAACACGCTGTACGTCCTCGACGAGCCCACGACCGGCCTGCACTTCGACGACCTCCGCAAGCTCCTTGGCGTGCTGCACCGGCTCGTCGATCTGGGAAACACCGTGATTTGCATCGAGCATAATCTCGACGTCATCAAAACCGCCGATTGGATCATCGACCTTGGACCCGAAGCCGGCGACGCCGGAGGCGACATCGTGGCTGCTGGAACCCCGGAAGCGATCGCAGCCGCGCCCGGGTCGCTGACCGGTGTCGCGCTAAGGCCCATTCTGGAGATGGGACCCCATGCGACGCGAGCGTCCAAGTCCGCCCCCGACGATCCGCTATCGAAGGGGAAGCTCCCGGCGGACTTGGGTGCGGATGTGAACATGCCGTGGGAGATCGACGGGAAGGCCTGGCATACGGTCAACCACATGGACGGCTCCGGCGCTCCGGTGAAGTGGGGCACGGACATGCTGCTTTGGCTGGTGAACATCATCGAGTTGCGGGGCGGTTTTGAGCCGACCGATTGGAATCACCGCACCCGCATCGAAATCACCACCGCGAAGGATGTGCCGTGGTTCTGCCATTTCCTCACCGGTTTCAAGGAACTCCTTGAGGTAGCCATCAGGATTCCGGAGGGCACCTTCGAGGAGGCCGCGCTGCGCCGCGACCTCGGAGTCAAAACACTGGATGAGCGGCACGACCTTCCCATTTATGGGCAATATGATCGCGTGCGTATTCGTCACCTGCGCGGCATTGCCGGGGGGTGGGATGACATCCGGTTGTCGCTCCGCGATTTCCACGACGTTCACAAAACCGCGTTCCGTGCTTTTCTGAAAACGGCCGCGACGGCATATCAGAAGCACATCGCGCGAACAGAGGAAACTCCCGGGTTGAAAGAGCCGTGGAAGGTGGGGGGTAGGCAATGGCACCTGTCGCAGAAGTCGATGTCGCGGGCCCAGGTCGCACGCTGGAAGCCCGATTTGCTTCTGACTCTGGTAGGCCAGTTCAATAAAATCCAGCCAGACATCGAATTCGACTGGTGCACCAAAACTGCCGTGTTGCTTACGTCCGCCGACGGCCCCGCGCACGCCGGAAAAATCGTCACCAACATGGGTCGAGGGCTGCGCGTCGAGTTGCGCGCACCGCAAAACATGGTTACGCCGGCGATGATCGAAGGACTTGGAGACGAGCCCAGTGTGAAACGATGCGGCAACGATGACTGGTTGGTTTTTTGGGTTCCCTCGTTATCGAAACTGAACGTGTCGCGACTGCGCGAAATCTGGATGATTTGTCGTGGGGGCGGCCGGACGTAGCGGGTAAGTCCATTCGGAAGAAGGCTGAGGATCGTAGGGCGGGCTTCGCCCGCCGTCGGTGTGCGTTCCATAACATGCGAGCAACACGATGGTTGATCAACGGGTTGACGAGTTGCGGCGGGCAGAGCCCGCCCTACTGCGCTTATCGTGCGCCGTCACTCTTCCTGAGCGATATGGCCTAACCGCCGAGATTGGTGCGGAGCTGCACCAGCAAAGCCCGTTCTTCGGATAGGCTGCGCGAAAGCGGCGACAGACGGTCTTCGAGGCCGGCGGCGAGGATGTCGAAATAGTCCAGGAACTCGGTGATTCGCGTGATGGCGACCGTGCGGCTTACGCTGTCCAGCGAGAGATAACCGTATTGATAAACGTCCGCGCAGGCGGCCTTGAGCGTCAGCACGGTGTTGAGCAGAAGCACTCCCCGCTTTACGCCCTCGGTTTCGAAGTAGCTTGGATTGGCGTTGGGCTCGAGCCCGGCCGGAAGATTGGCGGGCATCGGATCGGAGCCAACCCGTGCCCCATCCGTGGTCGTATAGGTGAGGGTGACAACGCCAACGGTGTTTGGTTGGTCCAGATCGACGAGGGCACCGGCCCGCGTGCGAACGAAAGCGCCGCCACCGCCCTGGCGCGGACTCAGGAAAAGCGTCGGCGCGGTCAGCCGTAGCAGGTGGCCAAGGGGCTCGCTGGCGGGGAGGCCATGAACGTCGACCACGTCGAATTCAAAGGGAACCTCCACTGTGAGGGTGACATCGTAGGCGACGGGGGCCACCAGGAAATCGAATTCCTCGTCGAACACAGCGACGATGCGGTCGAAGTCGCTGAGGAAGAAGGAATTGCCGCCGCGAATTTGCGATATCTCCAGGGCCACGTCGTCGCCGAATTCCGAGCCAACTCCAAAGACGGTCGTGCCAATGTCCTGGGCTGCATACGTGCGCATGACATCGAGGAAGTCCTCCAGACGCTGCGAATTGCGACTATAAAGCTGGGCATCGGTGAAGACGAGGATGCGGTCGAGCCGTGCGGAACTGGTATGACGGGCGAGAGTCTGTAAGCCGCGGCGGAGGCCGGCGGCCAAATTGGTGTCACCGTCCGGCACTACCGTATCGAGGGCCCCTTTGATGGCGGCGATGTCGTCGCCCCGGGCGGCTTCGAGCAGCGTATTGCTCTGCTCGTTGAAGACCACGATGCTCACCAGGTCCTGCGGGGTGAGCTGGGCCAACATGCGGTCCACGGCGATTTTAACCGCATCGAGTTTGGTCGTGCCCGTGCGATTGTCCAGGGGCACGTCCATGGAACCGCTGCGGTCGATGACCAGGCCCAAGTTTAATGTACCACGTTCGAAAGTGTCGGGGTCGATGTTGGTGCCGAAGCCGATCTGGATGGTCGCCTGGGGGGTGAGGGAGTCGAAGTCGCGATGCCATGCGGTATCGATGCCGACGAAGATGCCTTCGGCATCGGTGTGGGAATCAATAAAAATCACGTGTTCGGAAAGAAAGCCGTCAACGGTGATGGAGTCGGGGTCGGGGACTCCGCCGCTTTCGATGGTCAGCCGGGCGGAAGCGATGTCCTCCTGGCCGCCGGGAGTGACGCCGGGACTGAAAAGGGGGCAGCCGGAAATGAGCGGCGAAGCGCAGGTGATGATAACCAGTAGTGGAAGGTCTCTGCGTTGCATGATTTCCTCCTTGAGCTATTTGTTGATGCAAGATGATTTTTGACCGCGACCATTATGCGTCACGCCTAGTGTCCGGTCGAATCGCACCGGGAGAGATAGAGAGCTATTTTCATGGTGCGACCTGGCGCGCATTTTGGCCGCGGGGGTGCAGGGGCCGGCCGCTCCACGTTTTTGAATAGGCGTAAAAAACGGCCGCGATCAAGGTGAGAGTCAACCATCCCACGAGCACGCGACGAATCAAGCGGCGACGATGATCGTCATGCCGGGATACGCCACTTTGCGGGCGATTGGGGTTGTTGGAGTGAATACGACCCATCAAACAGAGTCCCTATTTAGCGGACAAACTCCTGGGGCCTTTTAAGTCAGTCCGCGCGGGAGGCAATTTGGGGGTCGGACGATGTTGGAACTTCTCGTAATTTTCCGTGTGCATGCTGGTGAGTTCGATGGGGCGGCCGTTGATGAACATGTGCGACACCACGGTTACGGTCTGGGCCGGCGAGCCGGTGGCCACGATCACGTCGGCCTGCTTGCCGGATTCCAGCGAGCCGACGCGGTCGGCAATACCGAGTATTTCGGCCGCGCCGAGAGTGAGGGCGTACTCCGCCTTTTCTCGCGGCAACCCGTGTGCGACGGCCATGCCCACCATCGACGGGAGATCAAACGCCGCTGAGGCGCTGTCTGATGCGAAGGCAATTCGCACGCCGGCGCGGTCGAGTTCTCCCGCGCAGCGGTAGACGGAATCCCACGGTTCGTATTCGCCGCGCGGGTAGCTCAGCGTGGTGGCCAGAATCACGGGGATATTTTCCTTCGCCAGCCGGTCGGCGAGCTTCCAACTTTCCTGTGCCCCGTACAGAACCGGCCTGAGCTTGTGGGTTTTGGCGAATTCGAGGGCGTCAAGGATTTCCTTGTAGGTGGCGGCTTCAAGGACCACCGGCTTCTCGCCGCGCACGTAGGCGATCATGGCGTCAAGGGTTAGATCCGATTCAAAGTGGAGGTCGGGGGATTTTTCGTTTAGCAGATTGAGATCGGAGTAATGTTTGGCTCTTGCGAAGAATTCCTCCAATTCGCGCATGGCCTTCCTGTGCTCTTCCTTGCGTTTGCGTTTTTGCTCGTCGGGGTCCTCTGTAGCGGCAGTTCCGTACTCGATGCCTTCAGCAAAGGCCAATCCCATGGTGAGCGATTCGCAAAGGTGTTCGTCCTCCTCGATGGGGCTGCGACGGCGTTGCTCCATCAGGTCGATCGGCAGACTGGGTACGCTGAGGTGCAATCCGAACGCGCCAACGACAATCATTTCGGGCGCGGTCCAGCCGTCCAGGTGAATCACGGAACTCTGGCCGGAAACTCGCGTTCCGCTGGGCTTGGCGAGCGCGGTGGTAATTCCGGCCGTACGGGCGATGGGAATCAGTTCGCTGTGCGGATGTACGGCGTTGGCTGCGATCAGATGAGGGTTATAGGTGCCGATTTCGCGGAAGTCGCGGGTGGACCGCAACGAGTCGATCTCGCTGAGGCCAAGGATGCTGCCTGCGTCAATCAACCCCGGAAAGACGTGCAGGCCTGTTCCATCAATCACACCCGCTCCGGGTGGGGGAGTGACGTTGGCTCCGACTTCGTGAATCTTGTCTTCCAGGATGACCACGGTGCCGCGCTCAATGACCGGCCCGCTGATGGGGTGAATGGTTGCGTTGGTGATCGCGTACAAACGATGGGGGGTTTTGGGAATTGTGCGATCGACCTTCTCTCCGACGGCCGGGCCAGGCGACCAAGCGGTTCTGTCGGTGCGTTCCGGGCGAGCGTCTTCGAAGAAAACTTCGCCGTCTATGAGGGTCATCACGCATTTGCTGAACGTATCGAGGGGGTGGCCGTTGAAGAGGGCGACGTCGCCGTCCTTGCCGACTTCGAGGCTGCCCACCCGGTGCTCAATCTGCAATTGCTGCGCGGGATGAAGCGTGACGAGCCGTAGCGCTTCGGTTTCATCGAGGCCACCCCACTTGATGCTCTTGGCGGCCTCCTGAGCCATGAAGCGGATCGTGTTGGCGGAGTCGGAATTGAGCGTGGCGTTGACGCCGCCACGGGTCATCAGGGCGGCGTTGTGCGGGATGGCTTGATAGGCCTCGATCTTGTAGGCCCAGTCGTTGGCAAAGCTCGACGCGCCGCTGCCGTGGCGGGCGATTTCCGGGGCGATGCGATAGCCTTCGAGGACATGGTGCAGCAGGCCGACGCGCACGCCGTAATCTTCCGCCGCGGATAGGAGTCGCAGGATTTCCTCGGAGCGATAGCAATGGCTGTGAATGGTCAGGATTCCCGCGAGAATTTCGGACATGGCTTCGAGGCGAAGGTCGCGGCGAAGCGGACGAGGGTCTGAGCCGGACTGGGAATCGCGGTCAAACGCGTCCCACTCGCTGCGGTAGATTTTGCCCTTCTCGAAGGCCGTGCGGATGACGGCCTCTACGCCCATGCGGGTTGCGGGGAAGCGTTTGTCCCAGTTGGTGGGGAAGTTGGCCTGCACGACATTTTCGCCGAGTGCGAATTTGATGGTGCGCGGCGCGTCGGCGATGAGCATTTCCGAAATCGGGCGGCGGTACTTGAGTTTGAAGATGACGTTTTGGCCGCCGATGGGGTTAGCAGAGCCGTGCATCGCGTGGTGGGTGGTCGCGCCTCCGGCGAGCGCGCGAAAAATCGAAACATCGTAGGGGTCAATGGTGTCGGCAATGCGGACTTCGGCGCTAATGGCGTTGGGGGATTCATTGACGCCATCGATCCCCAGGTGCGAATGAGGATCCACGATTCCGGGAATGGCATAAAGCCCAGTGCCGTCAATCCTGGATACCGATTCGGGGACGTTGGGAATCTGCTCGCTGCTCCCCATCGCGGTAATCTTCCCTTCGTTGATCCAGAGGAAACCGTTTTCGATCCGGGCGGAGGAAACAGGCAGGATCGTCACGTTCTCGATCAGCACAAATCCGTCCGTCTTGCGCCGTGGAATGCGGTCGGCAATGGTCTCGGAAGCGAAGTCGGGGCCGTGATCCGGCTCGTCGGTTGTGGCTTTTTCCGAGGTAGTCTTTTTTTCCGGGGTTTTTGGATCATCCGACTTGTCTGCGGTTTTCGAGTCCTTATCGCCGCCGTCGTCCTTCTTTTCGTCCTTGTCCTCGATTTCGATTTTCTTCCCGTCAACGAATACAAATTTCACGGTTGCCTTTTCATCGCTGAGCGGCTTGGTCATGAGAGTCAGGTTGGCGACCTGGCCGGGGGCGATCCTGCCTAGTTGATTTCGCAGGCCAAAAAACTCAGCGGGATGGAGGGAAAGCGCAGCCACCGCCGCGTCCACGGGCAGCCCTTTCTCGATCACCAATCGCAGGTTCTTCGTGAAGTCTGCGGCGCTCTTGAAATCGCGCGTGGTAAGTGCGAAGGGAATTCCCGCTTCGTGCAGGCGCACGGCGTTGGCGACCTGTTCTTCCCAGAGGCGGCGTTTTTCCTGCCGGACCTTGAACGGCTCGTAGAGTTCCGCGTCTTTTTTGGGGTCTTTCTTTTCTGATTCGGCGGGCTGAGCGGGCTTTTCCACACCTTTCGCCGCACTCTTCTTTTTCCCGTATTCGGGCTCATCGTCGAACTTCAGGCTGACGATCAAGGGAACGCGTTCGGTTTTGATGCGATCGATCAGTTTCCATGCTTCTTTGCCGCCGGAAATCATGATGTTCATGCCGAATTCCTTGCCCAGATCGAGAGCGCGACGGATTTCGTTTTCGGTGTTGGCGGTAAAGATGACGGGTTGCGAGCGGGCGAGGATGGGGTGGAGCGCGTCCAAATCTGCGTCGGTGGCGAGGGTCGCTCCGTCGTTGGGATGGCGCTCATGCCATTTGAGCAGCTTTGCGTGCCAGCGGGCGTCGAGCAGCGTTTGCCGGAACACGGCGAAGACCCCAAGAATCGTGCGCGGATATTCACCAAGCTCGCCCACGGTGAAGGAAGCATGTTGAGCGACGCGCTCTGCGATGACCGAACGGCGCAGCGGTTCACCGCCAAGCTCGACCAGGTCGCTGGTGCCGGAGAGGATTCCGTCGCGCGGGGCGATGAGGGCCGCGGTGAAGCCTTCGCGACGCATTGACTCGCAGGCCTTTGCATCAGGAGCGTAAAGGTCGGCGCCTCGCAAATGGGCCCTGATTCCTCTCCGACCGGCCTCGCGCGTCAGTGTTTCGGCTTGCTCGATGGGGTCGGGGTTGACGCCTTCCAACCGAGTCCGCTCCTCCACAGTCCTTTCCAGGTCCGCGATACCCAAGTAACTGTGGGCGTCGATGAAGCCGGGGTAGGCGATCAGGCCGGACATGTCGATGCGCCGCGCGTCGGCCGGAACATCGGCAGCAGCGCCCACGGCGACAATGCGACCTTCGCTGATGACGATCGTCCCGGATTCGATGGTTTGGCCGGTTCCGGTGACGATTTTCACGTTGGCGATGGCTATGGGAGTTTCGAATTCCGCCAGCGCACATTGTGCCAGACCGACCCACATCGTCGCCGCCAGCGCGCATGGCCGCGGTTTCCAAATTGATTTTGCCAACAAACACCTCGCCTGGATCACTGAACCTATTGAAGAAATCCTAAGCGGCGAAACCGGAAGTCGAGGGGCCGCTAAAACAACACAGAGTTTAAGAAGTGCCGCGCAGAGTGTCGAATTGGATCGCGTTGGTACCTGTCAGGCGATTACCCGAAATCAGATCCACTATCCTCACTCTGACCTTCCCCCCGTCCCGCAACGGAGAAACTTCGACACGGCTTATCTTCGGTCTGGAAGGGAGAGGGGGTGAGGCGGCGAATTCGCTTGTATTCCTGGGCGTTGCGCCAGCCTGAAGACAGGAACGAAGCTCCGCAAAGAATCAATATGATGCTGTTCACTCCGTCGCCATGGTCGAGCATCATGGCTACGCCGCAGGCGATCAAAATTGCTCCCGTGGGAAGGGCCAGTGCGGCGTCGAGCACCAGTGCGCCAATCCAGCCGAGATACAGCAGCAAGGATATCCCGGCAAACGCAATGCCGCCGATTCGCAGCGTGTAATAGAGAACCAGCGCGGCGCGATGGAACAAATCATCTCCACTGGGTTGGCCCAAATGGAGGTATCCGAAATAGAGCATGAGGGCCGCGCCAATCATCGTGGCCGGAGCGGCCTTGCGGACTTTGTCATGGATTGACGCAGAAGCCGGCTGAGATGCGATATCGTCCATAGATCCTCAGAATCGCTACGGGGCCGCAAACTGCTGGGAACACGCTCGAACGGTGAGAACTGCGCACGGGGCCTTGCGCACGACTTTCTCCGTCGTACCGCCAAGCAGGGCGTGAGCGATTGTGCCGCGTCCATGAGTGCCCATGACGATCAAGTCGATGGAGTGCTCTTTGGCGTAACCGATGATTTCGACGAATGGACTACCCAGAGACACCGACTCCACTGCTGCGCGCGGGAGATCGCGCACGTATTCGGCGCAGAATCGCTGTAATCTCTGCCTGGCGGATTCGATCAATTCCTGGGGCGGAGGACCGACGATCACCGGTTCGGGTCCCATTGCGCTCCAATACTGGTAGGAATCGTCCACGACGTGCAAACAATAAAGCGAAGCGTTGAACTGACGAGCCATTTCGCAGGCGTAGACCGCGGCGGGCCGACCTGGTTCCGAAAAATCGGTGGGCAACAAAATTCGTGAAAACAAAGTGGACATCGGGCGACCTCCATCGATGCGAAAGATAAATGGTAAGTTGAAGCGCGTGGATTCGTCAATCGCCCGATAGGGCTTGTTGAAAGTGCGGCCGTGCCTACAATGCCTACTTTGTCATGGCATCGGCTCAAACAAATCGATCATCCCAACCTTCCTTTTACCTGATCGCGGCTCCCTGGGATCTTCAACTCGACGAACGAGGTATCGAAAGCAAAGAGCTTTCCGTCACCCTGGACCAGCTTCGCGGGGAAGTGGCATTGACCGGACTATCCGTGTGGGGCGCGGCGCCTTCCTCGCGGCGCTTTCGCATACGAGAAATCGAGCCCCGACTGATTCATGCGGAAGGCGGACTTTTTTTTGAGCCCTCGCAGACTCGCGGCGGATGTCGCCCGCCCGCCGTCACCACGGGATCGAAGTCGTTGGTGCCGGCGATTGCCAATGCGTGCGCACGTCACGATCTGGCGCTACGACTTCTCTTGTCCACCGCCACGATGGGCGGGCTGGCCCAGTATTACCCCGAATTCGCATCGCGCAGCGCGTTCGACGATCCATCGCGATTGTCAGTGTGCTTGCTGAACCCGGCGGTGCAGGAATGCGTGGCCGGGGTCGCCTGCGGCGTTCCTCCGCAATTCGGCGTGAATCAGATTGTCTTTCACGACTTCCGGGTTGGTTGGTTCGAAGCGTTCGACCGCTCTCTTGGGTGGCCTTCTTCGCTGGGCAACGTGGAACGAACCCTTTTGAGCACCTGTTTTTGCCCGGCCTGCGTGAAGGCCGCCCAGGACGCCGGCGTCGATGCCAATGAAGTGCGGAAGTGCGTGCAGAATCTCGTTCAGAAGTCGTTGGCGCAGGGCACATCGTATGGGGGAACGGAAGCGGGGTTCCTCGCAGAGCAAACTTCGCTTGCCGCGTTCAAAAGGGTTCAGGCGGACCTTCTGAATTCGTTTCTGAAGAGAATCGTCGAGGACTGCCGCAGGGACGTGTTGGTTGCGCGGCAACCGGCGGACTCGAACTCAGGCGTTGAGCAATTCGATGCCCGTGTTCCGGCCGGTGTGGTCACGTGGGCGGGAGAGGTGACGCAGTTGCCAAACCAGATTGCTCCAGGCGCGCGCCACAGCGAAGTGACATTGCCAGCGTGGACCTTGCTCGGGTCGCGTGCCGAGGAGTTCATCGCCGCGATGTCACGACTCGTCGAGTGGGGCTATGCCGGCGTTCAGATCGACGATTACGGCGCATTGCCCGAAAGCGCTTTCACCACGCTCAAACAAGCGATTCGATTCGCACGCCGTTCCGCTCGACTGTGAGACCTGGTATTCAACCCGTTCGTGTTGCTTGTGCGGGCAAAATCGCAGTGTCGTGATCCAGGATGAGAGCCTCCCCCGGCGGCACTATGCCCAGTCCGTCCAACAAGACCGGATTTCGCGTTCGATTCACGGCGATCACGCCGTAGAGCAGCCCAATGACGCGTTCCAGCATCGTGACCGTCAGATGCGAAAGGTGAATCGAGTTTGCGACGGAGTTCGCTTCAAACGACGGCAGCTCGATTCGAATCGCGTTGCCCCCTTGCGCAATAATCTCATGATGAACGGACTCGTCGAATGCGCCTGGTTCTGCGATGACGGTCAGGTTGTGCTGAAGCATCAGCCATGAAAGTGCCCGGCGAGAACCAGGTCCATGACCCGCGCCGCAGGCAAAGGTTGGAAATTCACCGGCGGAAAAAGCCCGGCTGAGCATGGGCAGCCACATTTCCGCGCGCCGAAACGCCGGTGTGGGCTGGGCGAAAATCACGCGAACGTGGTTGGGAATGCCGGTCCGCACGTCGATGATCGCGGCGATGTGGCTGTCTTCCGTCTCCACTTCGGTTAGGGTGTATGGCAGGGCACGCGAAACAGACCAGCCATCACGAGGCTCCCACGGCGCAGCACTGGGCACCCATGCCAGGCGAAACCGGGCGCTCAGAGCGGCGGCGTAACTGGTTGCGTGCCTGCTGTGCAGTAAAAGCTGGCGCAACCACGCCCACACGCCATACACACTGTCGGCGTCGCCGCCGAATAGGCCGCTGCGAATCAGAATCACCGGCTTGGATGCGACGGGGAGGCCGTACATTTCGTCCTCGCGCCCGATGGTGACGATCTGGTGGGTCACTTCCTCGGACGGCACCTCTTCGTCGTGCACGTAGAAGTGGTCCCAGCGATTGGCGGCTTCGCGGATCATGTCACGCAAATCGGCTTCCTTTCGCAACGGTACGGTGAATTGACCGGCGGGAGAAGGGGAGCGTCGCAGGATGGATAGAAGCAGATGGGCCGCAAGCGTGGGTTCGCTCATGGTCGAGGCCGGGGATTCGATGGGGTTGAGATCGAGTACGTACAGGCCACCACCGGTTGTTTCGCGATACAGGCAAATCGGCCGATCGGAAGTCGCGTCCTTGTCGCAGTTCGAAACCAGCAACGTCTCAAACTTTTTCTTTTTGCAAAAACTGTCGAACTCCGGGTTTTTCCGAAACTGGTTTTGCACGAAGCTAGCGGGCGACTTGCCCGGCCAGGCGTATGCGAAGCAGTCGTGCAACGCGAATCCCTGAGTCGCGCCGTTGGAGAAGACGACCTTGGCGTGGATCGGATCGTCGGGCTGCTCGATGCGCCGAAGTGATAAGGCTCCTTTCGTCAGAGCTACAAAGGCGGGGAGCGAGATCACGACGATCTTTTTCTCGGCGAGCTCAAGCAACGCTTTCAGCGAGCGAAGCGCGGGGGGAGGCTCCGGATCGGGCAACAGGATTGCGTCGGCGGCGACGCGGCTTCCAAGTTGCTTTGGCGGTACGCACGAAACCCGGTCCTTGCCCAAAGCCAGGGAAAGCACCGAACCAAGAGGCCGATCGACTGAACCGTTCGAACAGACGCAAACTGTTTCCACGGGAGGTGGTCCCGGGACAAAGGGCGGCTGAATGGCATGGGGATGCGACATCTCATCGAGTTCGAGAATGCGGATGAAGCGCACCTCCTGGATTTCCGCCAGACCCACCGCGTTTCGAACGCCCACGCCGATGCGAACCTCGCTGCACCAGGGGGGCGCATGAAAGTACGTCCGCACCGCCACGGGCTCAGGAGCATCGAAGATGGGCGGGCTTTCAAGCCGGACGTGCTTCTCGCTCTCGGGTACGTCGTACTCAAGGACGAGCACAAACCCGGGCGATGGCCCTGCGGGCACAAGCTCGCATCGCACAAGTGCCTCCACGCGGTAGTAGGCGTCGGGCTTGCAACGCAGCGTTTGCCACCAGAATGCGGGCGCGGGGCTTTTCGGGACCATGACCACTCTGGTCGGGTCGCCAAAAGCCAGTTCGCCGCGATGGAATTCGCAGGCGGGAGGATCGAATTGTGCGTCCCAATGGCGCGGCGATACCTTGCCCAACGCGAATCGGGGATTGCGAACGTGATTGACGGTCGATATCAAATGGGCTGCTCCAGGGAAAGCGGTGTGGTATAATCACCCGCTGCATTGGTAGCAACTACCCGTAACTTTCGCCAGGGATGGGGAGGACGATATGATGGATCGCATGAGCACGACATTGGAACCGCCTGCGGGTGAATCAGAGATTGAAACGTCGCCCATCCAGCCCCTGGGGGATGAAATCACCGCGCAGTCGGTGGTCGAAGCCCTGCTGCTGGCTACGGACGACCCGTTGCCGGCTGGCAAGATCGCGCAACTGCTGGGCATGGGCGACGCCTCCGACGTGAAGGCCCATATCGAACAGCTCAACGAGCACTACGCTCAGACCGGCGCTTCCTTCCGTATTGAGGCCATCGCCAAGGGCTATCAGGTACTCACGCTGCCCGCCTTCAACACCTGGATTCAAAAGCTGCACAAGGCCCGCGACGAATCGCGGCTTTCGCCGGCCGCATTGGAAACTCTGGCGATCGTGGCCTACAAACAGCCCATTTTGCGGGCGGATGTCGAGGCCATTCGCGGTGTGGCGGTGGGGGACATGCTCATACGGCTTCGCGACATGGGCTTGGTGCGGATCGTGGGCCGAGCTGAAGAGGTGGGCCGACCTCTTCTCTACGGCACGACCACTAAATTCCTCGATATTTTCGGTCTGGCGTCGCTGAAAGACTTGCCCAAGGTCGATGCCGATCAGCCCAACGCGCTTCCGAAAATCAAACTTGCGGATTGACTCAACTTGCGACAGCGAAGCTTCGACGGCGAAAGAGAACCGTGCCGGTGGCGACCCCCAGAAGGCCCAGGCACAAGACTCCCCATGTTGATATCGCCGGACAATTCACTGCTGCCTCAAAATCAAGAGTTACGCCCATAAACGCGCTGTTCAACGGGGCAGTGAGCACGTCTTCGATGCCTGATCCATCGAGATTGGCGCGTTGGAGCTTTTGGAGCTCGTCAGGGTTGCCCCAAAGCGACCAATAAAGTTTGCCCGCTGTCTCGTCGACGGTTACGTCCCAAATAGCCGTTGTTGCCGGACGCGTGGCGATGATATTCACGCCCGTGCCATCGAGGTTGGCGCTGCGAAGCTGGGTCGGAAAGCTGGTACTCCAATACATTTTCCCCGTGCCGCTTATGGTGAACCCACCGAAGGCAGATTCTCCCGGCACGGTGAGGATGTCTTCAATATTTGTCCCGTCGAAGTTTGCGCGATGGATTTCCGTGAAACCGCCGCCTACCAGCCAATAGATTTTATTGAGGCAGGCCGCGACAGCGATTCCGCTAAAATTGCCCGTGGCGATGATTTCGGCGTTCGATCCGTCCAGGTTTGCGCGGCGCAGAGTGCTATTCTGCGTCCAGTACATTTTGTCTCCGTTGAGCACGATGTATGTGGGGGTCTCAGATCCCGCCAGAATCAGATCCTCGGGATTGGAACCATCAAGATTTGCACGGCGCACCCGGTTGTTGGATCCAGGCGTGACCGACTGGGTAAAGTACATTTTGCCCTGGGTCAGATCGATCGCGATGTCGCGAACTCCTTCTGGGTCTGTGGAAATCAATGGTTGCAAACCCGATCCGTCCAGGTTCGCGCGGTCGATCCCGCGGCTGGTGCCGTCACGGGTCACATAAACTTTGTCCGCAAACACCGATCCTGCCTGCAGGCCGATGAAAAGAACCATCAATACGACTTTTGACTTGTTCATTTTCCGCCCTCCGACGTTTTGAAATGCGGGCGGCGTACAAGGTCGCTGCCCGTAACGCAATCAGAAAAATACAACCTCCAGTTTATCATCTTCCCGAGACAGGCTCAAGGAAAATCCAAGAAAGTACCCCGGTTATTTTGGGGTTATCGAGGTGGGGGCCGGGGGCCGCCGCTGAGCGTTACACGAACCAAGGCCGGTTCGCTGCGGTTTCCTTGGGCGTCGGTGCCCAGGCAACGAAACGTGTAGGTTCCTAATTCCGTACCGAATTCGGCCACACTGATGCCCGGCAGGGCCACGGTTACCTCCACCGGCGCCCCATCGAGCTGATCGATGGTGAGCGTTGCGGAGGTCGTTCCCGTGTTGGTGCAAGTGAGCAGAGTGGAGCCGCTGGGTTCGACAGTTGTTGGGTTGGCTACCAGGGTCACAATGATATTGGGCTCCGGTTCGGGCAGCGGCTCTGGTTCTGTGGCCGTGGTGATTACGGTCGTGCACGTGTCGATCATCTGGAACAGACCGTCGCTAGCGGTCAGCGTGAAGATGACCTGCCCAGACCTTAGGGCCTCGAAAGATGTGCTTGCCTCTTTGTCGTCAGCGATCGTGACACGTCCGGCAGGGTCCGCCTCCCACAAATAGGTTGGAATTGCCCCGGTGTTTGCTTCATTCGCCACCAGTTCGCCCGTGCTTCCTTCCACGATTTCCTCAGGACATTGCGGGTCGATGGTGATACGAATGCAGCCCGCGCAACAGACAAACGCTGCTGCCAGGACCGCCGGAAGGGTCCGGGCAAATCTCCCTCTCCCTTTAAGGGAGAGGGTCGGGGTGAGGGTAATTACGTCGTGTCTCATGGCATGTTCTGGCTGCGTACATCGCCGTCAATTCTCGGTTCAAAATCCCGGCGCAGAAACGGGATTCCGTCTTTGAAGACAACCATGCTGTTTTCGTAAAACGGAATCAATTCGGCGCGAGGCATGGCCTTTTCGCTATTGCCATAAACCACAGTCACGCCTCCGCCGGGAACGCCCGGTTGCCGCACCGTACACAGCACCGCATGGCCGGGTTCTACGAATTCCTGATCTTCGAAGGCGAATCCTGTATCCGTCCAGCGTACCGGGAAATCAAGAGCAGCAAGAAACGCTTCGATGACCGGATTGCGAGCCGCCTCGCCGAGAATAAGCACGCATCGCTCCGCCAGGTCCTCATTCGGCGCCAACTGGTCCGGTGTTTTTCGAATTCGCTGGTTGGGTTCGAAACTCGACTCGAAAATTTTGCTCAGTCCTTCAAGCTGATCCGGGTGATCGCCCGCGGGCACAACCGCGGTAAACGCGCTGCCCGATCTTGTCGATGCAGTGGTGGGCAGGATCTGGCCCGGCTCCATCTTGTGAAATTGGTGGTAATCCGGGTCCTGTTCAGCGGACATGACTGGAGCGCCGCCGGTACGCACCCATTGTTGGATGAATCCCTCCAGGCTTTCATGGCTTTCCTCTTCAAACGCCTGACGAAGGTCGAGCCATGATGCGTACTCGCCAAGATGGCTCTCATTAAATCTCCCAAGCGCCGCCCAGAATTTCTCTTCGCCCATGCGCTGCTCCAGCATGTGAAAAACCATCGCGCCTTTGTCGTATGCAACGGAGCGGCTGCATCCGTTTTCCAGGCCGTAGGTTCCCAGTGCCTTGTCATTTTCCTTCTTGATCCGGCTTAGAAAGTGACAGATGTTGCGACGCTTACGCCGTGCGCCTTCCTCATCGCCATCCAAAACGAATCCGTAATAATTGGCCCCGTAGCTGGCCAGCGACTCGCACCAGTTTCCGTCGCGCGGATCGACGTGGATCCCGGCCCCCCACCAACTGTGCAGGAATTCGTGATCGAGGTAGCCGTGCCGCCCCCAGCCTCGTTCGCCCATTTCGATCACCGCCGAGCTCAGCAGGGTAAAGCACGGAAACGCGAAGCCGCTGCTGAAAAAATTCTCCACGATGGTGTATTGCCTTGCAGGATATGGCCCCAGCAGCGGGACGTAGCGGTCGAGATTTTTCTTCGCGGCCGCAAGAAGCCCCTCGGCCTGCTCGTCGTTGGAGAGGGTCAGATGCACGGCGATTTCGATTCCGTTGTGCGTCTCTTTGTGCACGCCATGCCGCCCGCCGACCAGGACCATCTCGGAAATCGGATACGGGCTGTGCCAGACCTGCCTGCCGATTTGCTCTTCGAGTTCTTCATCCTCGTCGCCGCTGGCGACCAAAGCCATCTCCGGCACTTCCGCCGCGACCAACGTGAAGTGCGTCAAAGGCGGGACCGCTCCGACAGCAACAGCGGGTTGTGGATACCAATATCCCTCGGCGAGGTAGATTCCCTCCTCGCCGATATGGGCCTGCATTTGAAAATTGTGAATTTCGCCCGGTTTTTCCCCCGCTGCGACGTCCTGCTGAAGTCTGCCTTCGTAGGAAACAAAAAGCGTCATCGAGTCTGCCGGGTGGTTCACCAGCACCCAATGGCTTCGTGGATTCGACTTGCTCGAAGAGTCCTTACCCTCACCCCGACCCTCTCCCGGGGAGGGAGAGGGAGGCGGAGTCGGTTGTCCCGGAGAAATCAGAGCGGCGCAAACGCCGCCTCCGCGCACCTCCGTGATCTTGAGATCGGGATGCAGCAGAAGCTCAACTGCCACTGGCCCCGTGCCGGAATTCTGTTCTCTCTCGACTCGGACCAGGTCCATCGTCGCCTGGCCGTGAATGCTGTGCCTGCCCGGGTCGAGCTGCACGTCGATCTTGTAACGCTGCGCCTCCATCCGCATGACGGCAGGCGCTGCACATCCCGACGCCATCAAAGCGCCACAAGCAAAGACCCAAGCGTCCGGTCTTTTGGCGAAGACCATACGACGGTAGTTCAACTTTGGGGCGAATGTTTGAGGTGTGGCGGTTTGGATCAATTTGGCTACTCCAATGGCTGATTGGTAATCGAATTTCCGCACTGTGCAAGTGGGCGGGCCGGGACAAGTTCTGAATGATGAATGTCGATTGGGGTGAGGAAACACTTCTTCGATGTCATGGCGTAGGCCTGAGGTTTGATGGATCTTTCGGCGCATTTCCTGTACTCAGATCGGGCAGGCCGACGCGGCGGACGAGGTCGGCGAAACGAGGGTCGTCGCGGATCGGATCCCAGAAGGGAAGCACTGCGAGAAAGGCCATCCACACATCGCGCTGCTCGTAGCCTTTTTCCAGCCAGGCGATCGCCTCTTCATGGTTGTCGGCTCCAAGGTACATAATGGCTATGTCAGTTGGCGGAATGTAGCGCTGCCTGGCTTGCCCGAGCCATTCGTCGATCATCGCCTGACATTCGGTTTTATGCCCGGTGCGGCCCAATCCATAGGCCAAATAGGCATGGGCAAAGGACGCGGAGTTGGACATTTGCAACGCTTTGCGAAGTGCATCGACTGCTTCCTCCGGATGATTCAAAGAAAGCTGCGACAAACCGATCGATTGGTGCAACTGGAAGAAATCAGGAGCAAAGTCCAGCCCGGACTGGGCCGTGGCCAGCGCCTCGTTCCAGTCGCGATCCCACATCTGAATCCAAGCGAGATTGTGGGTGAAGATGGGAGCAAGTGGATCGAGTTCGAGGGCCCGACGCATCTTGGCTGTGGCCTGGGCAAATTGGCCGCGAGCTCCGATGCATAGTCCCCACCACTGCTGCGCGGTCGCGTATCGCGGGTTAATCTGTTCGGCGCGCTGGAACTCACGATCGGCTTTCTCAAATTCCCATCTGAGATAGAACCAAACCATGCCCATCGAGGTATGGGCTTCGGCGAGCCCTTCGTCGAGCTGTAATGCCGTCGATGCAGCGTTTCCGGCCTTGTCGGCAGCATCCCTGGGCGACATCCCGCCGTAGAGCGGCAGAAGGGAGTACGTGTCGGCGATGCCACTGAAAGCGAGCGCGAATCTTGGGTCGATTTCCACAGCCTCATGGAACAGTCGAAGTGCGGTGTCAAAGCCGTCCCTGGTGCGTTTGGTCCACCAATAGCGCCCTTGCAGGTAGAGGCGATAGGCCTCGGCATCCTGGCTGTACCCGCGGCTAAGCGACTTACGTTGCTCCCCGGTTAAGCGCAGTCGAAGAGCGTCGGAGATCTCCCTCGCGATATCGCGTTCGACCTCGACCAGATCGACGAACTTGCGCTGATAACGATCGCCCCAAAGCTGGCGACCCTCAACGACATCGGTGAGTTCGGCCTGAATGGTTAGATTGTCGCCGCGCTTGAGAACACGACCGGTGAGCACTGCGGTCGCAGAGAGCTGTCGCCCTACTTGAACCGGATCGGCGTTGTCTCCCTTGTGACGGAAAGCGGTACTGCGTGGGACGGTGATAAGATCTTCCAGACGCGAGAATCCATTGATGAGCGTTTCGGCGATGCCGTCGCTGAGGTAGTCCAGTTCCTTGTCGCCGGAGTCGTTGGCGAACGGCAGGACGGCCAGCATGATCTTTTCGGCGGGAGGCTTCGCGGCCAGACCCTTGGATGGCGCTGGTGCCAACGGCGGCAGGCCCACGCGGCGGACGAGGTCGGCGAAACGCGGATCGCTGCGCATGTCTGCCAGCAAGGGGTCGATCAGTGTGTCGAGCAGCCTTACATCGTGCTCTTGGTAGGCCCGTTCCAGCCATTCGAACATCCGATCCCTCTCTTCAAGCCCCGCATGGACGAAAGCAAAATGTGTCGGTGCGACGTACACTTCTTTTGACCGGGCGGTGATTTCATCGAGGATCCTCCGGGCCTCTTCGGGCTGGCCGGACTTCGCATAGACGTAGCCGAGCGTGCTTGCGCATCTGGGGTCGTTGTTCGAGAGTCGGACTGCTTCCCGGGCTTGCGTGATTGCCTCCTCAGATCTTGTTTGCAGGATCAAGGTGCGGACCAACCAAATGTGGGCCTCGGCGAAATCGGGACCGAATTCGAGCGTCTTACGGAACTGGGTCTCCGCCCGCTCCAAGTTCCCCACATTGTATTGTATCTCGCCGACGTTGACGCTGATGATGAGTGAAAGAGGGTCGAGCTCCTGAGCTTTGGTGGCCTCCCTGATCGCTTCGTCGTGACGGCCCCTGAACCGAAGTTGTAATCCGTACCATTGATGCGCCGTCGCGTAATTGGGGCTTAGCGCCAGTGCACGCTGGAACTCCCGTTGGGCGGTAGGCCAATCCCTGTCGTAGTCGGCCGCGATAACCGCCATTGTGGCGTGCGCCTCGGCCAGAGACTCATCCATTTCCAACGCTTTGGCGGCAGCCGTCCGGGCCTTCGGAATTGCTTCGATAGGCCGCATATTGGAGTACCACGGCATCAACAAGTAGGCATCCGCCAATCCCGAGTAGCCGAGCGGCCAGTCGGGGGCCAGCGCGATGGCCTGCTCGAAATACTCGACGGCTTTCTGGAGTCCATCGGAGGTACGCTTGTTCCAATGGAATCGGCCTTTCAAATAGGTCTGGTGAGCCGCGGGGTTGATGGGGCGGGCCGCCACCATTCGCGCCTGTTCCTGCGGTGTGAGCGTGACCTTGATCTGCTGGGCGATCGTCCGGGCCACTTCGCTCTGCAAACGCAGGACGTCACGCAAGTCGCGGTCGTAACTTTCGGCCCACAGGTGCTCGTCCGTGGCCGCATGGATGAGCTGGGCGGTGATCCGCACCCGCTCGCCCACCCGCAGCACCGAGCCTTCCACCACCGCATCCACGTTCAGCTCTTTCGCGATCTCCGGAAGCGACTTCGTAGTGGCCTTGTAGCGCATCACCGAGGTGCGGGAAATTACTTTCAAGCCCCCGATCTTGGCCAGGTCGGAGATCAAGGCCTCCGTCATCCCGTCAACGAAGTATTCCTGTTCGGGATCCCGTGAAACATTTTCAAGGGGCAGGACGGCCAACGAGTCGATCTTGTCCGCTTCGGCGAGCGGCGGACGGCGGAAAGGCTTTACCACCCAGACAACGAGCAGCACGAGGCCGACGAGCTCGATCCCCGTGACGACCGCGGACACGGATTTTCGTGCCCAGCCGCGGCGGACAACCTTGGGAATCGGGTCGCTTTTGCTGTCGGCGAGGATGGATCGCAGCGTGAACGCGAGATCGTGGGAGGATTGGAAGCGCGCCTCGGGCTTTTTCTCCAGGCATCGGTCGATCACTCGTTCGAGTTCTGGGCCCACATCATTTCGGACCGAGCGAATACTTTTGGGAGGCTCGCGCAGGATCGCCGTAATGGTATCTGCGGAAGTTTCGCCGACAAACGCCTTTTGCCCCGTCAACATCTCATAGAGCACGCAGCCGAACGAGAACACGTCGCTGCGGGCATCGGCGCGGAGGGCGCGAATCTGTTCGGGCGACATGTAGTTGATCGTGCCCATGACCGTTCCGGGAGTCGTGTTGAGCGTGACGGTGGGCGTGTGGGCCGCGTCTTGCGCCTGCGCGCCGGCCGTCTCCACGCGGGCCAATCCAAAGTCGAGGATTTTCACGACGCCGTCGGACGTGAGAAAGATGTTTTCCGGCTTGAGATCCCGATGCACGACGCCTCGGGCGTGAGTCGCGGCCAGCCCGTCGGCCACGGCGATGGCGATCTCGATTGCTTTTCGACGGGGGACCGTGCCGCCGATCAATGCCTGGCGAAGGGTCTCGCCCTCAAGCAACTCTGTGACCACATACGCGGTCCCGTCCTGGTGCCCTACATCGTAGATTGCAAGGATATTGGGATGGGAGAGTGCCGCGACGGCCTTCGCCTCCCGTTCAAACCGCGTCCTGAACTCTTCGTTGGACGACAAGTGTTGGGGCAGCACCTTGATCGCCACGTCGCGATCAAGCCGAGTGTCCCGCGCGCGGTAGACCTCGCCCATACCACCCGCGCCGAGGGGTGAGACGATTTCATACGGACCAAGTTTCGTGTTCGGGGTCATCGGCATCTGAGCCCATTGTCGAAGGTCGAATGTCGATTGTCGAATGTCCCAGGCAGAGCTTATTCCCAGGGCAATCGCATTCTCCGATCCATGCCAGGTCTGGCCATTTCTGGCGGTCCGGCGGAGCAATTCGCGCCCCACTTTAATGGCGCGATCGATCGACATGTGTCAGAGTTTTGGGGTGTTTGTCTTGTTTGGGTACCTTTCAGGAGAGAGCGATGGACAGGGATGTTCGCGCCTGTGCACACGACCTGAGACACTGCTCCAGACCGCACTACCCGAAACGAACCCAATTACTGAAGTGTTATTTGGGTGCGGCCATTCGCTCCAGAATGGTATCCGCCAGTCCATAGGCGACGGTTTCCTCGGAGTTGAGCCATTTGTTGCGATCGCAGTCTTTCTCGACTTTGGCCATCGGCTGGCCGCTCCGGGACGAAATGATTTCGTAGAGTTCGTGGCGAAGCCGGATGATTTCTTCCGCCTCGATGGAAAGGTCGGTCGCCGAGCCCTGCATCACGCCGCCCAGCAACGGCTGGTGCAGCAGCGTGCGCGAATGCGGCAGCAAATACCGTTTGCCTTTGGCCCCGCCGCAAAGAATCACGGCGCCCATGCTGGCCGCAAGTCCCACGTTGTACGTCGCCACGTCGCACCGCAAATACTGCATCGTGTCATAGATCGCCAGGCCCGCCGAAACCGATCCGCCGGGGCTATTGACGTAGAGATGGATGTCGGCCTTGGGATCCTCGTTGGAGAGGAAGAGCATTTCGGCCACGATCAGATTGGCGACTTCGTCGTCCACTCCGCCGGTCAGAAAAACCACCCGGTCCTTCAGCAGCCGCGAGAAGATATCCATCTCCCGCTCGCCGCGACCGGTCTGCTCGATGACGAAGGGAACCCGTTGATTCAATGTGCCCATGGTGACGATTCTCCAGTTGAATTGCCGAATCGCTCATTCGCCATTCCGCATTCAACATTCTGCATTCTTAATGCGCCTTCTTGGCGGTCTTCTTCTGGTCGTTGGCCAAAATCTCATCCACGATCCCGTACTCCAGCGCAGACTCCGCCGTCATGTATCGATCACGCTCGGTTTCCTCGGCCACTTGTTCCGGAGCCTTGCCCGTGCACTTGGAAATAATGTTATTCATCCGATGCTTGTCGCGGAGCACCTCCTCGGCCTGGATGCGAATATCCTCCGCCTGCCCGGTGATGCCGCCATACGGCTGATGCAACATGACCTTCGCATTGGGCAGAATAAATCGTTTCCCCTTGGTGCCCGCCATCAAGATGATCGCCGCGCCGCTGGCCGCCTGCCCGATGCAATACGTCGCAATGTCCGAGCCGACAAATTGCATCGTGTCGTAGATCGCCAGCGTCTGGTCCACCAGTCCGCCCGGCGAGTTGATATACAGATTCACGTCCTGGTCGCGGCGGATCGATTGCAGGTAGAGCAATTGCTGGATGACGATGCTGGCCGTCCGCTCCGCGATGGGCCCGGCCAGAAAAATAATCCGGTTCTCCAGGAGCATGTCGGTGATGGACATCTCCCGCGTGCGCTGATACGGCGGGTACTGATTCACCGTGCCCGGCAGTCCGAAAGCCTCATGCATGAATTTTCCCTTTCTACTTCCCAAAGGACGCTGCCGGCAGCCAATCAACCGCCACCGTAATGTTGCCGCTTCGAGTTCATTTCCCGAACGAGGACTACCCCGGCTACTTCTTCTTAGCGGAAGATTTCCCTTCGCTCTTTTCCGGCTTCTCTGTGGGAGCTTTTTTAGCCGGTTTTTTACTGTCCGTCTTCTTTGCGACGGCCTTGGGGGCTTCTTCCTTCACTACGACGGACTTTGCTGTGGTAGCCCTCTTTTTGGGACCTTTCTCTTTGGCCGACTCGCCCGATCCCGATGCCTTCCGGGCCTCACCCTCCATCACCTCGGCGTCGGCAAGGATTTCCTCCAGAACCTTCTCATCCCGTAGTTGCAGATACAACATGGAAAGTCCGTCGCCCTTGCTCAGCTCATCGCGAACCCGGTCGAACCGCTTTCCGGACTGCCGCGCGATGCCGGAAATCGCCGCGTTGAGTTCCTCTTCATTGACATCGATCTCGCGATCCGCGGCAACCTTCTCCAGCACGAAGAATAGTTTGAGGTCGCGAATGGTCTGGTCGTGGGCCTTGGTGCGCATCTCGTCCGCGATCCGCTCAATCTCGACTGCGGGCACTCCGCGCTGCATCAGGTCAATCATGCGCTTGGCAACCGACCGATCGGTCTGTCGCTGCGAGAGCCCCGCGGGAATCTCCAGTTCCGTGTTTTCGATCAAATGGTTGCCGACCTGTTCGAGCATTTGCTCCTTGATGGATCGTTCGAGGCGCGCTTCCAGTTGCTCGCGAATCGCGCCACGGAAATCGGTCTCGGTCTCAAAACCCGCGTTCGAAAGGAACTCCGCATCAACCGGCGGCGTCGAAAGCCGCTTGATTTCCCGTATCGTAAATTCAAACCGCGCCTTCTTGCCGCGAAGATCGGCCTTCTCGTGGTCCTCGGGCACCGGAGCATCGCAAACCACCTCGTCGCCAACCTTTTTCTTCGCCAGTGCGTCCGCGAGCTCGGGCAGCGGAATCCCATGAAGCCGCATCGGCCGCGCGGCGATGTCTATGTTCTGTTCCGACGCCAGCAACTCGCCGCCTACGGTCGCCTTCAAATCGACATACAGCATGTCGTTGAGTTCGACGCCGCCCTTCTCGACCGGCTCAAACGTCGCATCGCGATATCGAAGCCGGATGACGGCCTCATCAATATCGTTTTCAGCAATGGCAAGCTTGGGCCGAACCACCGGTATCTTCGTTAGCTCGGGAATCGCAAACTCGGGCTTGATCTCCATCTCGCAAGAGAAGGTGAGCGGCCCATCTTTCGCCAGATTCATGTGATCGAGTGCACGATCGATCGGAAGGAGCTTGTCCACCTCGACATTGCGAGGCCGGCCGTCTTCGCCGATGTGCTCTTCCTTGACTTTGCACCAGATCAGTGGATCGCCCAGCGGTTTGATTTCTTCCTTTTCGACGGCGGCCAGATACCCGCTGCCCAAAAGCTGACTCTTGAGCTGCTGGCCCACGTCGGTGGCAAATCGCTTTTCGACCAGCTTGAGCGGGGCATGGCCCTTGCGGAAACCGGGAATCGCCGCTTCGCGCTTGAGTTCGGCGAACTCCTTGCTCATCCGCCCCTCGATCATGTCCCGTGGGACCGTGACGGTGAGCTTCAGCCGCAGTCCGCCCAGGTCCTCCTTCTTGACCGAGACGGCCTCCTTCAGCTCGGCCATGAGCTTCTGGTCTTCGGTAAGCTCTTCCTGATCACCCTCGGCATCCGCCTCTTTTTCTACTGCCAGTTCTTCATCTGTCATCAATGACCTCTCCTTGAGTGGATGCCTACCTTATCGACCAAGCCGCTGCGTCGCAAAATGGTCCCCGCGCCCGACGTGTGAAGCTAACCGACCCCGCTTTTAGAGGCAACTTGGACGGTGGGATGGCAAAGCACTCGCGGAACCGTGGCCTTCCAATCAACTCGTTTGGCGTCTCGTCGAAATGCTCACTGTCCACTGGGCGCGAAAACGGCTTTGAGCTGCCCTTTCTGGCCGGGAGTGTCGAGGATGACTTCCATCTTTCCATCAAGTCGGCGACGCATCCGGTAGGATTGCGGGTCGCCCTTGTGCGGCTGGACCTGTAGCTGCGACCCCGACTGCCGATAGTCGCCGGTGGTCGTCCGTACCTCGTCGGTCATGCGCCCGCTTCCGTCAAAAAGGCCCGTGGCCGTGTACTTTCCGTTCGGATCGAATTCAATACGATTGAATGGAAAGGATGCCCCCGCCGGCTGAACGTCAACGGTCTCCCATCCCCCAGACAGCTTCTGAGTACAGCCGCAAAGAGCCGCCATCAGAACCCCGAGCGCCAGCGAGGGGCGGTGGCGTGTCTGGTGGCTTGACCGCCCATCGCTTGCGCTCCGGGTTCGGATTGAACCGGCAGGCATCATGGCGCTTTGGTTTGTCCGGTCAGTCGATCCAGGATTTCCCGCTCTGCCGTCTTGTCGCGGCGCACGATCCGCCAAACGGTGTTCTGCTCGGCAGTGGTGGCCGCATCTCGATCAATCGCCGTCTGGTGTCCCGGCAAATCGTCGCCCCCGCGTTCAAATGCCAGGAAACGATAACTTTCCGTCGCCTGTTCCTGGATGTCTACCTTGCAATGTACCCTAAGGCCGTCACCGGAACCGGTGACGCGAACTTCAGCGATCTTTCGCAGGGGATTATCCGCTCGCAAAGAACGCTCACCGGTTCGTTCGATCGCGATGGGTTCGGTGACGATGAGCCCCCCGGCGGTGTCGCGTCTGGCAATGGAATACCCAAGACCCATCAGCGCCGCTTCCGCCGCATCAAGCGACGCCCCGCGATCCGCCGAAGGCGCACCGCGCACGGTGTAATTCACCGGTCCCGCATCCCGACTCGCGCAGCCAAACGACGCCAATAAGCAAACAAGAATCGTCAAAGTTCGGATCATGACCGCATTATCATGGTCGAGGAGAAAACGTTCAAGTTGCTGCGTTCACGGTGGTCAGGAAAATTTTTTAACCACGAAGATCACGAAGGACACGAAGAATATAAAGTGAGTTGTCCTCGTTCAAATAGAGAACTTTGGCCACAAAACATTGCGAATCTCCTGTCGTTTTCTTTTCCTCTTCGTGGTTAAACATCGCCTTTCCAAATCAACTCAAACCGCGAGGAAATTTTCGAGCAATCGGCCGCCTTCGGGAGTCAGGAAGCTTTCCGGATGAAACTGTACGCCTTCGACCCTCATCGTCTTATGCCGGATACCCATGAGTTCATCGCGGTCGGTCCAGGCCGTGACCTCGAATCCATTAGGCAGGGTCGATTTTTCAATGACCAGCGAATGATACCGCGCGGCCGTAAACGGATTGGGCACGCCCCTGTATATCCCTGTGCCCACATGGTGAATCGGGCTGGTCTTGCCGTGCATAATGCGCGACGCCCGCATGACCTTGCCGCCGAAAGCCTGCCCGATGCACTGGTGCCCCAGGCAAACCCCAAGAATCGGAACTCTCCCCGCAAAACTCTGAATCACCTCAACGCTAACCCCCGCTTCATTCGGCGTGCAAGGCCCTGGCGAAACGATGATGTACGACGGCCTCCAACTCTCCATCTCCGCGACCGTCGCCTGATCGTTCAGCACAACCTTCATCTCCCGCCCGCCATCCATCGCTCCGATAGCCTGCACCAGGTTGTAGGTAAACGAATCGTAGTTATCGATGATCAGAATCACGACGAAATTTCCGCAGGTTTCTGAATTGCCGCCGCAAGTTCGCCAATGACGTAATTCGCCTGCAAAAAACCCGCGCGAGCCAGGGCGATCCGCTCGTCCGACACAGTCAAGAAGCCCGAATTGCAAAAACGCCCCAACGCTTCGCCGAACACGACGCGCGGATCGTGCCCCGTGCGCCTACGAAACGCCGAAACCGACAACCCTTCGTTCAGCCGAAGCTGCATCAAGATCATTTCCAGCATCAGCGTCTCGCCTTCGATGATTTCCGACTCCGCTTCCGCATGCCCCTGCTCGTCCATCATGCGTACGTAGCCGGCAATGTCCGTAACATTCTTGTAGCGCCGTGACACGTCATGGCCGACGTGTTTGCCAATCGACAATCGACAATCGACAATCGGAAATCCATCCACCGGCACGCATCCCGCCGCCGACGGCCCCACCCCGATATATGGCTCATTGCGCCAATAGATGAGATTGTGCCGCGACTCACACCCCGGCTTTGCGTAGTTGCTGATTTCGTATTGCCCGTACCCCGCCGCCGCGAGCGTATCCATCGTCGCCAGAAACATCTCGGCCTCGAGGTCCTCATCGCACGGAGTGAGTCGATTCATATTCTTCTGTGCGGTGAGCCGCGTGGCCGGCTCATACGTCAAGCCGTAGCACGCAATGTGATCCGGCGCCAGCTCAATCGCCCTGCGCAACGACGCCAGCCAGCTCTCCATCGTCTGACCCGGAATCCCAAAAATCAGATCGAGATTGACCTGCCCGACACCGTTCCGTCGTAGCGTCGCCACCGACGGGGCGATGTCCTCGGGGCAGTGCAACCGTTCAAGCGTAGCCAGCTCGCCGACATGAAACGACTGCGCCCCCATCGAAACCCGCGAAACGCCCGACCCCACGAGCAATTGAGCCTTGGCGTCGTCCACGGTGGCCGGATTGGCCTCGACCGTGAATTCCTCCAGGTCCGCAACCCGTACCTGCTTCCCGACCGCCTTGAGCAGATTCTCCAATAGGTCGATCGGCAACAACGTCGGCGTGCCGCCCCCGACGAACACGGTCCGGATGCAATCCACGCCGCTGGTCCGCCACTCCAGCTCCCGAATCAGCCTCCCCACCAGCGGAGCGGGGTTCCGCCCTTTCAACGCCACCGAAAAGAAATCGCAATAACCGCACTTTGTCTCGCAAAAAGGAACATGCACATACAGCCCACATCGTGGCTCAGCGAAGGGTTTGATGAGCGCTGGTCGTTCCATCGGATGCCCATTCTACTCAAATTCCGCCTACCTTTCGACGTTTTCAAAAAGTCAGGCCTGCCCACGTGCTGATAACCCAACTCGTCACCCGCCCCCCCGCGCCCGATTGCGACCAGGCCACCCATGCGTTATATTCCCACCGTTAGGCGGCACGAGAGTGCACCCCACTCGATGGTCCACGGGTGAGCAAAAGACCAACATCGCCAGGATGTCACCATGAAAGCCAAGCTCATCATGTTCCGGCAGGACGGCAGCAAGCGGGAATTCCCACTCCATCCCGGCGCCACCACGGTCGGCCGCAAGGAAGATTGCTCCATCCGCATCCCCCTCGGCACGGTCTCGCGACGCCATTGCGAAATCTTCCTCGAAGATGACGGCCTTACGCTGAAGGACCTCGGCGCCGCCAATGGCACGTTCCTCAACAACCGCAAAGTCACCGAAGAAGAACTTGAAGCCGGCGACCAGATCGTGATTGGCCCCGTTGTCTTCACCTTGCAGGTCAACGGCGAACCCAGCGATGATGAAATCATCAAGATTCGCACCAAGGTAGCCAAGACCGCCGGAAAGGGCGCCGCCCGCGTGGGCACCTCCAAGCATGTAAACATGTCCAGCGAAGACGAAGATCCGATCTCCGCACTGGAGGCCTTAGCCTCCAGTGCCGATCAGACCGCGATTCACCCCGAAGACGACGAAACCTAAATGCTAAGAACAGAGCCGCGCCCGTTAGGAAGCGGACGGCAAGTTTGGCCTGATCGTACTCTCTGATGTTGCCATGACGCATCTGCAATCGCTCGAGAAGACCGACAGAGGCTTTCCCCGCAACCGCTCCCCCCTTCGCTCGCTCATCCCCCTGCTGCTGTTCACCGCTATTCTGCTCATCTTCATCGCCTGGCTTGGCGATTGGCGACGCCGCCACAACATCGACACCCTGATGAACATTCAGGTTCAAGCCTACGCGGCATTGACCACCGACGCCGGCCTGCTGCCTCTCAACCTACAGCCTTCTCTTCCCCTCGATCCTCCTTCTCGAATCATCGACGCCTGGCTCAGTCCCGACGAGGCTCGCACACTCCGTGGCGCCGACCACGAAGTCATGGTCGCCTGGACCTTTCCGTTGGTCCGCGCCCTGGGGCGCAACGAGCGCGCCGTGATTTTTTTCAACCGCGGAGCGTATGAAGTCCGTTGGCTTCCCTTGCCTCAGTTCGACGCACTCTTCGCTCAACATGTTGCCCAAATCAAACGCCTTGCCCCATAGTAGTGGCCCCAATCGGGGCCAACGTGTATAGCCAGGGGTAAAGCGAAGCGGAACCCGTGGTAAACGATCGCAAACCAGTTTCACCCCGGCAGGGGTGGAGGAATCTTGAAAAAAATCTATGGACAATGTCTCGGGGCAAAAATTCTTCGACGATCACAATTGCGTGAGCTTTCGCGCCTCGGCCTCCGCCTCCAGGAATCGATCCGTGTATCTCGGATCGACCGTGCGCGAGACCCGCGTCGCCAGCTCGCCGATCCGCTCATAATCCGGGTCGCCCCCCGACCGCGTCCGAAATTCCCCCGCCAGAATTGCCAGTCGCAGCAAGTGCCGCAGCAGCAAACCCTCATTCTTTGAAAGATCGCGCGACTTTACGAACTTATAGAAATCATCACCGCCCTCGAAGATCGCCCCCGCCGCCCAGATCGGCCGCACGATCACTTCCTCCGGCGAGGCCAGCTTGGCCTCAAACAACGCCTTGAGCATTTCCACCAGCGACATGGGTTGCGGCTCCTCCGGCTCTCCCCAATAGTCCTCGCCCTCCTCCGCATCCTTGGGCAGCGCCACCCCGCCC
>CXWL01000603.1_pt1 | contig 136220 bp, 125 predicted proteins | sample 590931 | NCBI WGS metagenome assembly CXWL01 (sample SAMEA3498368, study PRJEB10139) | groundwater metagenome | biome: water well; material: biofilm material | place: Germany | collected 2015-04-27
GCGCTGGGGCTTCCTGAACCACGTATATCCCGACGAACAGGTGATGCCGGAAGCGCGCAAACTGGCCGAGCGCCTCCTGTCGATGGACCCGCTGTCGCTCGTGATGACGAAGTCCGCCTGCAGCGCCCTCGCCAACATGATGGTCCCCACCGAGGTCACCTGGTCCGACCCCGAGCTGATGCTTCTCGCCTATCGCCAGACCACCCAGCGCCAGCAAGCGCCGGCGAAGACGCCAGGCCGTGCCGGGAAGAAGACTTAAGGTTGTCCGCAGATGGAGCAGATGAACAGATGGCCGAGCAGGCGTTCTAGCTGGACAGCACATCGGGGCCAGCCGGGTGTCCCATTTTGCCGACCAAAGTTGGGCCGACCTATCTGCAGCATCTGCTTCATCTGCGGATAGAACCCTGCCTAGAACTTGGCGTGGCGGCCTTCGCCGCCGGCAAAGCGCATGGCCCCTTTGGCGGCTTCGTCGAGGACGTTGCGCCCGAACGCGGCCTCGATCTCGAGTCCGGCGGCGAGGGGCTTGCCGAGGCCCTCGTAGAGGGCCTGGCGGTCGGCGATGACGCAGTCCTGCGGGAAGGCGGCGATCTGCCCCGCCAGCTCCAGCGCCGCATTGAGGGCGCCGCCTTTCGGCGCTAGGCGGGTGACAAGGCCGATCCTGAGGGCCTCCTGCGCGTCGATCGGACGGCCGCTGAGCACGAGGTCGAGAGCGCGGCCGAGACCGATGATGCGCGGCAGGCGCTGGGTGCCGCCATCGATGAGCGGGACGCCCCAGCGGCGTTCGAGGCAGCCGAAGTGGGAGCTTTCGCTGGCGATGCGGATATCGCACCAGCAGGCGATCTCCAGCCCCCCCGCGACACACCAGCCGTCGATGGCGGCGATCGTGGGTTTGGGGGAGTGGGCGCGCGTGAAGCCCATAGGCCCCTCGATGGAGACGGTGTGGTCGCCAGTCGCCCGGGAACCGATGGGGTTATTCATCGCCTTCAGGTCGGCGCCGGCGCAGAAGGCCTCGCCCCCCGCGCCGGTGACGATGAGGACACGCGCCTCATCGTCGGCGGAGAACTGCTGGAAGCGGGCGTAGAGTTCGGCAGCAGTGTCGCGGTCGACGGCGTTTCGGCGTTCCGGCCGGTCGATGGTGAGGATGGCGGCGGCGTCTCGGCGTTCGTAGTGCACAGTCATAGGGAGGAGGTTATAGGTGTTAGGTGCTAGGTTCTAGGGGAATCAACCAGCAAAGGAGACCACGAATGCCGGAGCGACCAATTCCAACTCGAGAAGAAGCGGAATCGTACCTGCGCGAAAACAACTGGGGGCGCTGGGGGCCGGACGACCAGCGGGGGGCGATTAACCTCATCACGCCGGAGAAGCGGGTGCAGGCGGCGGGACTGGTGAAGACGGGGCGGGCGGTGTCGTTAAGCCGCGACTATCCGAAGACGCCCGGGCGAGGGAATCCGCAGCCTGCCCAACACTTCGTCCGCATGTTCGATGGTGCCGTCGTCGACTACTACGGCATTTCGTACCATGGCTACGTGACGACACACGTCGATGCCCTGTGCCATGTCTGGGATGGCGGCGGCATGTGGAACGGCCGCGACCCGAAGGCGGAGATCGACAGCGAAGGTGCGCGCTATGGCGGCATCCAGCACTGGCGCGAGGGGATCACGACGCGCGGCGTGTTGCTGGACGTGCCGCGCTTTCGCGGCGAGCCGCACGTGACGATCGAGAAGCCGGTCCACGGGTGGGAGCTGGAAGAGATCTGCGCCGCGCAGGGCGTGCAGGTCGAACCGGGCGACGCCCTGGTGGTGTACAGCGGGCGAGAGTCGTGGCAGGCCGCTAACCCGCAATGGAGCGGGTACGCCCCGCCGTCGCCGGGCCTGCACGTCTCTTGCATGCCCTTCCTGCGCGATCATGATGTTTCGGCGCTGTGCTGGGATCTGATGGACGCCTCTCCGAACGAGTACGGCCTGCGCTGGTCGATGCATGGGGCGTTGTTCGCGTATGGGGTGGCGCTGGTGGACAACTCGCTGCTGCAGCCGCTCGCGGAGGCGTGCGCAGAGGAGGGGAGGTGGGAGTTCATGTTCACGCTGGCGCCGCTGCCGGTGGTGGGTGGGACGGGGTCGCCGGTGAATCCGCTGGCGTTGCTGTAGGTTCTTAGCTGGTGAGCTGCTGGATGTTCGCGGGTTCGTTGTGACTTGATATCCTGCGTGCGCGGGCCCGTAGCTCAGCGGTAGAGCACCCGGCTCATAACCGGAGGCGCGCAGGTTCGACCCCTGCCGGGCCCACCACTCGGTCGCTTGTCCGGCTGTTCGCCGGATCTCCGCTGCGCTCCGAGTTCGACCCCTGCCGGGCCCACCACTCGGTTGCTTGTCCGGCTGTTCGCCGGATCTCCGCTGCGCTCCGAGTTCGACCCCTGCCGGGCCCACCACAAGAGGCGCTATGGCTTCGAGTTGAAGACGCTGCTGTAGACGCTGTAGATGTGGGCGAGGCCGTGCATCACTACCATGCGGTTCACAAGGTCGCTGACCGGGACATCGACGTATCCGTTCGCCGTAGCGGTCTTCGCCAACATGTCGTCCGGGGCGGTGCGGATGAATTCGATCACGCCGCGGTAGGCCGTCTCCAGTTCGGCGACCAGTTCCTCCGTCGTCTTGCCCGCGCGCTGCCCGACCATCGCGGCATTGAGTTGGTTGATGTTCAGTGCGGCCATCGCGTCGGCCCCGGGCGCTGCGGTTGCCATGCCGGAGACCATCGGCTGCACGAGTCCGCCTACCGAGGCGACGTGAGCGAGTACCTCTTTGCTCTTCCAGCCGTCAAGATCGACGATGTTGTCCCACTGGTCGGGCCGCACGTCCGTGGCGAGGCGGCTGCCTTCCCGGATCAGCACCTCTATTCCTTGAATGAGTTCGTCTTTCGTTGCCATGCCGAATGTCTCCTTCTGCCGCCTCCGCGGCGTCAATCTCACGGGTTCAGGTGGCGATTGTACGGGGCGGCCCAGTCCAGGGTAGGCTCGGTTCGTTGCTGGGCCGAATCCAACACTGCTATTATGCCCGCACCAACGGACTGGCGGCATAGATGGCGAGTAGTGTTCTTGTCCTCAACCAAAATTATGAGCCGCTGAACGTCTGCCACCCAAGGCGGGCGTTCGTGCTAGTCGAGCGCGGCAAAGCGGAAGTGCTGGAGCACGGCCTTGGTTCCCTGCGGTCAGCGAGCCACGCCTGGCCGTTGCCCTCCGTCATCCGCCTCATCTACATGATCAAGCGCCCTCGCCAGCAGATGCGCCTGTCCCGGCGTGAGGTCTTTAACCGCGACCGCTACACCTGCCAGTATTGCGGCAGGCGCGGCGCCCGCGAACTCACGCTGGATCACGTCGTGCCGCGGCACCGCGGTGGTCGTCACACCTGGGATAACCTGGTGACGGCGTGCAAGGCGTGCAACCACCGCAAGGCCGCCAACACGCCGTCCGAGGCGAAGATGCAGCTGATGCGCGAGCCCTTCCAGCCCCGCGTCAGCTGCTACTACGTCGTCTACCCGTACCTCGACCGTGAGGAAGGCTGGCGGAAGTTTGTCCCCGGTTGGGAGGCCTCCGCCGACGGTTACGCCTAGCCGCGCTCATCCCATCATCGTCCTTAGAAGGCATGAGAGATCTCGTAGGGGCGCCGCTTGCCGCGCCCTGGTCGGGTGGCGTATTCCCTCGACATTGCGAGACGACTCACGGCTGGATCAGTTGTTGTAGAACGGCGGCTTCATCGGCCGTCGCTGGCCGCGGGCGATCGGCTTCGGCGTCGAGCGTTACCGGCACGGCTTCCCAGGCCGTCACGCCGATGCCCTTGGTGAGGGTGATGTTGAGGATGAGCGACACGCGCGGTTCCGGGATGCCGGCCAGATCCCACTGGTCGAGATCGAAGATGAAGTTCCCGAGCCCCCAGGCGATGAGCCGATTCCCGCGCTGCTCCACCGGCTGGACGACGTGCGCGTGATGTCCGAGGACGACATCAGCGCCAGCGGCTAACGCTGCCTCGGCCAGCTCGCGCTGGGTGGCGTTGGGCGCGTTCACGTACTCATCGCCGGCGTGAATCGAGACCACCACGAAGTCCGCGTCCGTCTTCGGATCGTTGATCAAGCCCTCGAACCGCGACGCGTCGCACACAAACAGGCCCGTCGGAGTCTCCACTGTCCATTCCCACTGGAAAATCGAGAATCCTGATCCTTCGTCCGGAGTAAGAACACAGGCGATGAAGGCGACCGTGAAGCCATTGGCCTGAACGATTGTCGGGAACAGGCCTCGTCGCAGGTCGCCGGAGCCTGCGTGGCGAACGCCCGCGCCCTCAAGCGCGATGACGGTGTCCTGGAGGCCGGTGACGCCGTAGTCCATGGCGTGGTTGTTGGCGAGCGACACCACGTCGAAGCCGGCCGCGGCCAGCCCGGAGGCGAACTGCGGTGGCGTGCGGAAGTTGAAGGCTTTTGGCCACGGCTCGCCGCCGTCCGTGAGGGCTCCCTCCAGGTTCCCGAACACAATGTCGCCGGTGAGCAGGGGCTGGATCAGTTCGTACGGATAGCCGGCCCCGTTCTGCTCCATCCAGTCGTTCACCTGGCGGGCGAGCGAAATATCGCCGACGGCGCTGATGGTGACGGACGCGCCAGTCGCAGCAGGCGTCGTGGTGGGCGCGGCGGCATCGGGCTCTGGCGTTGTGGTGGAGGTGGAGGTCGGGCTGGCGCTTGCGGTCGTCGATGCCGCCGCTGGAGAGCGGGTGATCTGCGTCAGTTCACCTTCGGGCGCCCCCGCTGGCGACGCGCAGGCCGTGATCCAGGCCAGCATCGTCACGAGCAGCAGGTGTGGTGCAAGCCGCCCGATGATCATAGCCGCCGCTCCATCGTGAGCGCTTCTGGTCGAAGGCCGACGGCCTCGAAGAACATGCGCGCGGCCTCGTCCTCGAAGGGCACGGTGATGCGCACGGAGGCGACGCTCCGTTCGGCGAACACTAGGTCCGCGTGTCGCATCAGCGCTGTTCCGACGCCGGCCCTGCGTGCATCCTGGGGCACCGCTACGCGAAAGATCTGCCCCACGTACTCGCCGCTGCGCCCCAGCTCAATCGAGAACCAGATCCAACCGCGGACGGCGGCGGCGTCGAGGGCCACCGCCACCCAGTGCCCGCGATCAAGCGCCTGCTGTAGCGCCGCGCCGTTCGTCAGCGCGACCACGGAGCCTTTCCCGCAGGCGCGCTCGATTTCGACGATCGCTCGGAAGTGCTCGCTCGTTGCTTCGGCTATGGAAACGGTGCTCGTGGTCACGGAGAGATTCTAGCTCGCTCAGAGGAGGCGATGGGGAGTGGGTGACTGGCTGATGCACTGACTGGCTGTGGCTCCGGGCTACCCGAACCTCGCCACGCGCACCGAGATCACGTTCGGAATGCTGAGGAGCTCCTCGAGGACGTTCGGGGGCACGTCCTGGTCGACGCGCAGGGCCATCAAGGCGTGGCCGCGGGCGGCGTCGAGCCCCAGGCTCATCGTGCCGATGTTGATGCTGTGCTCGCCCAGCAGCATGCCGACCTTGCCCACAGTCCCCGGGCGGTCATGGTTCTCGCACAGAAGCAGCCAGCCGGCCCGCGTCGACGCGTCCACCCCATCAAAGTCGTTGATCTCGACGATGCGCGGGCCGTCGTGGGCCATGATTCCGGCGATGTCGGTGTCGCCCTTCGTCGTGTGGATGTGCACGCGGATCAGGTTCGCGTACACCCCGTCGCTCGGTTCCTTGCGCTCGATGATCCGCAAGCCGCGGTGTTCGGCGATGAGCGCGGCGTTCACGATCGTCACGTTCTCTTCGCTGATCGGGGCCAGCAGTCCCTTGATGACCGCGGCCTTCAGTGGCGTCGTGTCGTGCTGCGCGATCTCGCCGAGATACTCGATCTCGATGTCGCCGCCCATCTGGCCCGCCGCGAGCTGCGTCGCCAGTGCCGCCACCTGCTCCGCCACCGGGATGTAAGGGCCGAGGGCGGTCATGGTCTCTGCCGCGACCATGGGCGCGTTCACGGCGTACATGGCGGGTTCACCGCGCAGGATGGCCAGGATCTGGTCTGCCACATCGACGGCGACCCGCTCCTGCGCCTCGGCTGTTGAGGCGCCAAGATGGGGGGTGACGATGATCTTGTCATGATGCAGGACGGCATCGGCCATATCCGGCGGCTCCTGCGGAAAGACGTCCAGGGCCGCTCCGGCAATCCAGCCTTCGTCCAGGGCCTTCACCAGTGCTGCGTTGTCGATAAGCTCGCCGCGTCCGGTGTTGATGATCCGCGCCGTTTTCTTCATCCGCTTCAGCTGCGTCTCGTTGATCATGTGCCGCGTCTCGGCGTTCAGCACCGTCAGCACCGAGAGGAAGTCCACGCGCTCCAGCAACTCCTCCAGCGATTCGACCAGCTCGACACCCAGGGCCTGCGCGCGTTCTGCCGAAACGAACGGATCCCGCGCGATCACGTTCATGTCGAACGCTTTGGCGCGCCGGGCTGCTTCCGAGGCAACGTTGCCGAGGCCGACGAAGCCAAGGGTCTTCCCCCGAAGCTCCACGCCGACAAACTTGGACCGCTTCCACTCGCCGCTCTTCAGCGAAGTGTTCGCGTCCGGGATGTGGCGGGCCAGCGCCAGCATCAGGGCGATCGTGTGCTCGGCGTTGGCGATGGTGTTGCCGAGGGGGGCGTTTACGACGATCACGCCGCGCGCCGTCGCTGCTGCCAGGTCGATGTTGTCGACGCCGACGCCGGCGCGTCCGACGGCCTTGAGTAGCTTGCCCGCGGCGAAGACCGCCGCTGTGACCTTTGTCTCGCTACGCACGACCAGGGCGTCGTAGTCACCGATGATCGAGACCAGTTCTTCGGCAGACAGTCCCGTTCGGACATCGACCTGCGCTTCGTGCTGCAGGATGTCGATGCCGTCCTGGGCAATCGGGTCGGCGACAAGAATCTTGCTCATGCGTGCCTCACTCTATCCGCGACTGGCCCCTGGTGCCTGTCGCCATAACAAAAGGACGGAGCCGAAGCTCCGTCCCCGATGCGGCTGCGGTCGCTTCGGTCTAGCGGGCGGCGGCGACGGGCGAGAATCCCACGCGCGGCAGCGCCTGCGACAGCGCGTCGAAACAGGCCTGCAGATCCTCCTGCGTCACCCAGCCCAGGTGGCCGATGCGGAAGATCTTACCGGTCAGCGGGCCCTGGCCGCCGGCCAGCACGGTGTTGTATTCCTCGCGCATCATCTTGTTCAGCGAAGGGCCATCGACGCCTTCCGGCACCAGCACCGATGTCACGGTGTTGGAAGCGACGCGCTCATCGGCCAGCAGCTTCAGTCCGAGCTTTTTCACGCTGTCTCGCGTGAACTGGCCGAGGCGGGCGTGACGCGCGTGGATGTTCTGCAGGCCTTCGGCCTCCAGCTTCACCAGCGCCACGTCCATCGCGAAGTACACCGATACGGCCGGCGTCCAGGGCGTCTCGCCCTTCGCGAGGTAGCTCTTGGCTTTCTTGTAGTCGAAGTAGTAGCGCGGAATGCGCGCTTCATCGACAGCCTTCCAGGCGCGCGCGCTCACCGCAACCATCGCCATGCCGGGCGGCACCATCCAGCCCTTCTGCGAGCCGGTGAACACCACATCCAGGTCCCAGGCATCGATCGGGAGCGGGACGGAGCCCAGGCTGCTGATCGCGTCGACCAGAATGAGGATGTCCGGGCGCGCGCCGCGAATCGCCTTCGCGATCGCGCCGAGGTCGTTGGTGACACCCGTCGAGGTCTCGTTGTGGGTGACCAGCACTGCTTTGTAGGAGCTGTCCTTGCCCAGCGCTTCTGCTACCTGCGTTGGGTCGGCAGCCGTGCCCTGATCGAACGACAGCTTCTCGACGATGACGCCGTAAGTCTTGGCGATGTCCGCGAACCGGTCGCCGAAGACGCCGATGGATACGCAGAGCACGCGGTCACCGGGTGAGAGCGTGTTGACGACGGCGGATTCGAGGGCGCCCGTGCCGGCCGAGGTCAGCGTCAGGACATCGTTCTTGGTCTCGAACATGCGCTGCAGACCGCTTGTGATCCGTGCAAGCATCTCTTTGAATTCAGGTCCGCGGTGGTTGATCATCTGCCGCGACATCGCTTGCAGGACGTCGTCTGGGCAAGGCGTGGGGCCGGGGATACGGAGGTTGACAGACACGGTGGGCTCCTTCATCGGGGGGGCATCGGGGATGAGGCCTCGATTGTGCCTCCCCTCACAATCCAGCGTTGTCATCATAGGACAGCGCCAGAAGGCGATCAAGAAGCTATAGAAGACGTCGAAATCCCGCGAAGGTTGCGCAAATGCGTGTCGTAAGGCTAGGCGGCTAGTGGCAGCGAGGTATCGACGAGCTCCTGAGCAGGGTCTCGCGGCGCAACTGCGCACCAGACGAACACCGCCGCGTTCACCATGAACATCACCGCGAGCACGGTCGCCGTCAAGAAGTAGCCGACGAACAACACCGGCACCAGAAACAGCAAGGCCGCCCGCGTGTCAAGGCTCCAGCCACGGACAACCGCGATCCGCATCGGAGCCTTCGGCAGTACCAGGCTCACGGCCACAAACAGCAGCATCATGCTCTGCATATGGACGTGCGGAGACAGCAGCAGCGGTAGCGTGACGGCGAGAGCGTACGAGCGCGGCGAACACGCATCCCGCCGCCACTCCTTAGCGGAAAGCCACATGGCGATGCCACCCAACATTGCTGCGCCCGGAAGCCACAGAAGCAGTTCGTCTCGATTACTCATGCTCACGACGAAGCCGCGCCAGTTCGCCATCCTGTGTGGCTGTGCGTCGATCTCTGCCGGCATCCTCGTGATCCCGAGCACCAGCCGGCCATAGTCCGTGAGCGCATCGTTGCCCAACGCCAGCGCCGCCGGAACCAGCGTGATCCCGCCAATGGCTGCCAGTGTGCCGAGGGTCTTCCAGCGCCGTTGCAGCACCATCAGGAGCACGATGCCCACAAGGAAGTGTGGCTTCATGAGCGCCAGCGAGAAGGCGGCGCCCGCGAGCAGATCGCGGTCGCTCCGCAGGCAGCGCCAGCCCAGCAAGGCCGCGTACACCAGGAGCAGGTCGATCTGGCCCCAGGAGATGTTCGTGACGACCGGCATCGAGAACACAAACGCGAGCAGGAGCGCATTGCGGACAGGCGCCGCCACGCCGCGCATTTCGTGCCGCAGCAGCAGCACGGCGCCGAGAAGCGCGGCGATGTTGGCTGCCGTAAACAGTATGTGTGCGACACGAAACGGCAATAGCGACAGCGGCGCGAACATCCATGCTGCCGCGGGGGGGAGAACAAATGGGTTCAGCCGTGCGTTTTCGCCTGCCGGAGAGACGGCGATCTCCGTTGCCGCCTGGGTGTTCAGGTCGTACAACCGGTCGCCGTCACCCGTCCGGACGAGATAGCCCGCCGCGTAGTCGGTGAGGAAGTCTCCTCCCACGCCGCCGCCTGTGCGGACGTAGTTGGTGACCGCCACCGAGAGAAGGAGGGCGGTGACAAGAACGGTGAGGGCGGCAAAGACACCGGCAAACCGGATCTGAAGCCCGAGGCGGGGAGCGTTGCCACCGTTCGCGGGCGACGAGAGTGCCGAGAAAGTCATCGGGGAAGTATCGGCCGGGGAGGGGGCAGCGCGTATCTGGGTCTTGCCCGACGGCGAAACAGACGCCGCAGCATTTGAGGCTGCGGCGCTTATCGCTTGGCTTGTTGTGTCGCTCCCGTCAGGAGCAGGTGTTGCCCAGACAAGCAGTCGCAGAGTTGAACGCAGCGCCAATCGCACCGCGGAAAGTGATGCCGGCCGAGACCCCGATCGCTACGGCGACGACGCCCATGATCAGTCCGTATTCGGCGAGGGTCTGGCCGTCGTCATCCTTCGTGCGCTGCAACATCCGGTCGAAGGCCACGAACAAGTGCAGCATCGTCGTGGTAATCATGGTAGTCCCCAGAAGTCATTCTGTATTGGATGGCGGAAAGGACGGCCAGCCTCGGCCGCCCTTTCCGCACTCAATATCCTTGCGGACTGCCTCTGCTATTACTAGCAGCTGCCGCCCAGACAGGTGGTCGCGCTGCTGAACGCGCTGACGATCGCCGTGCGGAAGACGATAACGGCCGAGACCACGACCGCGACGGCGATGACCGCCATGATCAGACCATACTCAGCCAGCGTCTGACCTTCCTCATCCTTGACCTTTGACTCGAGCGACTGAATCGCCACGAGTACACGCAGAGCCAAATCCTTGATCATTTCCATTTCCCCCTTCGAGAGAGTTGCGCAACCCGTCCGAGGGCTCACGGGCACATTGCCAATGAAGGTCTCTCACGACGGGTAAGAGACGCCGCCCGGCCCTCGGAGACTCGGACGACTCGGCGGGCTTCCTCATCACGAAGGTTGCACCGCTGACATCAATAGGTTCGGCACGTAAGGGAACCGCTGTAGGGGTTTACTCGTGGATTTTTAGGGATTTCTTAACAACTCCCCTGGGGGGCCAAACAGACAACAGACAACAGACTGCGACGGCCGACAACTGTGAACTGACCACGTAAGACTGTGAGCTGAGGGAGTGGTGGGCGATGCAGGACTCGAACCTGCGACCTTCTCGGTGTAAGCGAGACGCTCTAACCAACTGAGCCAATCGCCCTGGGCCGCTGTCCAGCGCGATGCATCGTAGCTTTCGTTTCAAAAGGGCGTCAAGCGGGTGCCTGCACCCACGCTTGCAATCAAGTTCGCCCCACCGCATACCGAACATTCGCATATGGGGGTTCTACAGCCCGCTTCGCCCAACGCTGCCTTCCGCACGGCTATGCGCCTCGGGCCGGAGCGGACCCTCCTGAACCGTGCCCGCCACAGGGTGGACGCGTTCCTGGGCGCTGGATCGCTGTCCTTCGAGAAGAACTACCTGTTCGTGCGGCCGGGCATCGCTATCGCGGTGATGTTCTGTGTCCTCTTGCAGGGCGATCTACCCGGCAAGACGGGTGTCATCGCCGCCTGCCTTTTCGCGATCGCCTACAACTTTGTCTTTGCCGTGCTCCTCGCCCAAAAGCACCTGCACCTGATGCGGGCGTTGAGCCTCGCTCTCGACAATGCGACCGTCATTTCCGCGTCTCTCTGGGTGTTTTGGAAGATGGGCCAGGCGGGCTACGAGAGCGACCTCTGGCTGCTCTATATCAGTCTTATCGTCTCCAGCAGCATGTACTACGGCCCCATTGGCTCGCTACTCTTCACCACACTTTGGACCAGCCTGTTCGTGGGCATGTCACTGGCCTTCTATCCGGCGGCTTCCTCCTATCATGAACAGCTCCCGATTCGGCTAGTCTTTTTCATTCTTACGGGTTTCGTTGCGTTCTCGCTCTCCGCTGAACTTCGCAAACAGCGCAAGAATCTGGAGGCCAAGAGCCGCCAGTCGCTAAAGATGCTGGCCCAGATTGTCGAAGCGCGCGATACCGACGCCGGGCTCCACCTCAAGCACATCCAGCACTACTCGCGCGCGCTCGCCCTCCGGCTCGGATGCGACGAGCAGGAGGCCGACGAAATCGCCTATGCCGCCCTCATCCACGATGTCGGTAAAGCACAGGTGCCGGACGCTATTCTCAAGAAGGCTGGCCCCCTCACCTTCGAGGAACGGCAGGAGATCCAAAAGCACACCATCTGGGCAGATGCGGTTCTGGCCGATGACGAAGCCTTCACCTGCGCCCGCCAGGTGGCTCGCTCCCATCACGAGAAGTGGGACGGCAGCGGTTATCCCGATGGCCTCGCCGGCGAACAGATCCCGTACGCCGCTCGCATCGTCGCCGTGGCCGATGTCTTCGACGCCCTGATCAGCGAACGTCCATACAAGCACGCCTGGCCCATCGGAGAGGCGATTGCCGAGCTGCGCCTCATCAGCGGGACGCACTTTGACCCCGAAATAGTGGAAGCCTTCGTCGACCTCTACGCCACCAACGTCCTCCGCGATCTAGACGTACTGATGGCCCGCGAACTGGATGAGGAGCGGGTTCACCCAACTCCAGATCTGCTGGACCAGGCCGCCGCCTAATCCGTTGCTCTTCCCTCGCCCGGCGTTAGACTCATCCTCTACGGTTGCCCGAGCGCGGCGGCGCCCGCCGGTTGGTGCGTCTCTCCGATCGGCACGAAAGCATGGAGGAAGCATGGACAAGCAGACGATGCTGGCGCAGCTATCCGACGGATTCGGCGCCCTGGTGAAGGAGATCGAAGGTCTCGACGAGCGCGCGATGATCACCGTGTTCTACGGCGAGTGGAGCATCAAGGACATCCTCGCGCACATCGCGGGCTGGCAGCACCAGATGACCGCCGCCATGGAACGCATGGCCCGCGGCGAGAAGCCCACGCCCGAGGGTGTTGACTATAGCGACGCCGACGGCTGGAACGCCCGCTTCGCGGCGGCGATGGCGCCGCAGAACGCGACCACGGTTGTCGCCGACCTCAAGCAGTCGTTCGCCAACTATCGCCGTGCTGCCGAAGCCATCCCCGGCGACCGTTACGGCGAAGGCAAGACGATCAATCGCCTGATCGAAGGCAGCGGCACCGGCCACTATGCCGAGCATCTGCCCGCCATCCAGGACTTCAGGGCGAAGGCGGGCCCTAGTTCCTAGGCCCCCGTTCGCTACACTCCCGCCGCCATGATCACGAAAGTTCACCATGTCGGCGTCGTCGTCCGAAGTATCGAGCAGGCGACAGGTTTCTGGCGCGATACGCTCGGCCTGCAGCTTCACAAGGTCGAGACGATGCAGGATCAGGGCGTCAAAGCAGCGCTCTTCTCCGTCGGTGACAGTGAAATCGAGCTGCTCGAGCCGATCGTCGCGGACAACGGCGTCGCCCGGTACCTCGAACGCAAAGGCGAAGGCCTGCATCACATCTGCTTCCAGTCCAACGATGTCGAGCGCGATCTCACCGCCCTGAAATACAAGGGCGTCGAGATGATCGACCAGCAAACGCGCGTCGGCATCGCCGGCCGCATCTGCTTCCTCCACCCCAAGACCATGGATGGTGCGTTGATCGAACTCTGCCAGGCGCTCGACGAGTACGCCGCGATCCACCCGGGAGCCCGCTGATGACCGACCTCACCCTCGACCACGTCGTCATCGTCGTCGAGGATCTCGATTCGGCGACGGCCGACTACACCGCCATCTTCGGCCGGACGCCATCGTGGCGCGGTGAGCACCCGAAGTACGGCACTCGCAACACCCTGTTCCGCATCGAGAACACGTACATCGAGCTGCTCGGTCTCTCGGCCGGCAAGGGTGACAAGCGCTGGTCGGGAGCCATCCAGAAACACCTGGAAGAGCGCGGCGAAGGTGTGTACGCGCTGGCGCTCGGCACGACGGATATCCGCTCGACGATCAACGAGATGCGCAACAATGGCCTTGATGTGGCCGACCCGGTCGATGGCCACGGCATTGACACCGCTACCGGAACGGAGCGCGCCTGGCGCAACGCCATCGTCGACGCCCGGGGCGCGAACGGCCTGCGACTGTTGTTTATCCAGCACCTGTCACCCCCCGAGGCGCTTCCGGTCGCGGAGCCGCTTCTGGCGGACGGAGACGCCCACGTGCGCCGGATGGATCACGCCGTCGTCCTGAGCGCCGATATGGAAGCCGCCCGCCGCGTCTGGAGCGACGCGATCGGCGCACGCCTGGCGCTCGATCGCACGTTTCCGGATCGCAACACACGGATCCTCTTCTACCGCCTCGCCGATATCACGATCGAGATTAGCGGGGGCGCGGCGCAGTCGAAGGAAGGGATGGGCAAGCCCGACCGTTATTGGGGGCTGGCCTGGGGCGTCGACAGCATCGAGAAAACCTGCGCGCGGCTGGCCGAGGCCGGCGTCGAGACCTCCGGGGCGCGACCGGGCATCAAGCCGGGCACGATGGTCGCCAGCGTGAAGGGCCAGCACACCCACGGCGTTGCCACGCTGCTGATCGAGCACAGCCCGCAATCGTTCGCGGCGGAGTCGCGCCAACCGCTGGCGGGTGCCTACGACAATGCGCCCCAGCAGCGTGCCTTCACCGCGACCGCGCTCGACCATATCTCCGTGACCACGCCTGACCTGTTGAAGACTGCGGGAACGTGGGCTGGCATCCTGAACCTCCCCGTGGCCGAGTCGCACACGGTCGCCGATGGCAGCCGCGTGGCCAAGATCCCGGCCGTCAACACGTACATCGCCCTCACGCAGCCTGCGGACGGTACCGACATCGCCAAGGCGATGGCCGAGCGGGGTCAGGGCTTGCACGCCGTCGCCATCGCCGTCGACAACCTCGACGAAGCGGTGCGCGACCTCCGCGTCAAGGGCATCACCGTCTCCGACCCGGAGCCCGGCCGCGATGCGGGTACCCGCGTCGCCCGCGTCGAGGCGGCCGCTTCGAATGGCGTGCCTGTCGTGCTGATTCAGCATGGCTGACCAGCCACGTTGACGGGGGCGTTTCCATAACCCAGCGGCTTGCCTATACTCCCACCGCTATGGCTGACGACAAGATCCGTGTCCTCGTTGCGAAGCCCGGCCTTGATGGCCACGATCGGGGCGCCAAGGTGATCGCCCGCGCCCTACGCGATGCGGGCATGGAGGTCATCTACACCGGCATCCGGCAGACGCCGGAGATGATCGCCGAGGCGGCGCTGCAGGAAGATGTCGATGTCATCGGGCTGAGCATCCTTTCCGGCGCCCACATGGAGCTGTTTCCACGGGTGATGAAGGCCCTCAAGGACCGCGAGATCAACGCTGATGAGGTGCTGCTGTTCGCCGGCGGCATCATCCCCGACGCCGACATCGAGCCGCTGAAGAAGCTGGGATTCCAGGCGATCTTCGGTCCCGGCACCTCGACCGAAGATGTGATCAAGTTCGTCCGCGACTGGGCTGCCTCGCGCCCGGTCCGGGCGACGTAGCCCCCCGTGCCCACGGTCGAGGAGCTGGTCGAGCGGCTATTCAGCGGCAACCGCCGCGCGCTTTCGCGTTTGCTCACCATCATCGAGAACGACACCCCGGAAGGCCGCCGTGCGCTGGCGCAGCTGTATCCGCGATCGGGCAAGGCGCACACCGTCGGCATCACGGGATCGGCGGGCGCCGGAAAGAGCACATTGTCGGGCGTGCTGGCCCGCGAACTGCGCCGAAGGGGCCGCACCCTCGGCATCGTCGCCATCGACCCGACATCGCCGTTTTCCCAGGGAGCGCTGCTGGGCGACCGTATCCGCATGCAGGATCTGACGTCGGATCCGGACGTCTTTCTGCGCAGCATGGCGACGCGTGGCAACCTCGGCGGGCTGGCACCATCGACCTCGGGAGTGGTGACGGCGCTCGATGCCTTCGGCATGGACGTTGTGCTGATCGAGACCGTCGGCGCGGGCCAGGACGAAGTGGAAGTGGCGGCGATGGCCGACACCACCGTCGTCGTGCTGACTCCGGGCGCGGGCGACGATGTGCAGGCGATGAAGGCCGGCATCATGGAGATCGCCGACGTGCTCGTCGTGAACAAGAGCGATCTGCCGAACGCCGATTTGTTCTACCGCCAGATGTCCGCCATCTACGAGTCGTATAACGCCGCTCGCGACGGCTGGCAGACCCCCATCCTCAAGACCTCCGGCTCGGCGCAGGAGGGTGTCGAGCCGCTGGTCGACGCCCTCGACCAGCATCGCGCCCACATCGAGACCGTCGGCCAGCGCGACAAGCACCGCCTCGAGCAGGCCCGCCACCAGGTACTCGCCCTCGCCCGCCAGCGCCTCATCGACCGCCTGGTCGCCGACCACACGTCCGACGGCCGCCTCGAAGCCATCGTCGCCCGCGTGGCGAGGCGCGAGGTGGACCCGCACACAGCGGCGGATGAGCTGGTTTCCTAGCGTCGCTCGGACCGTAAGATAGTGCCATGACCATCCCCGCCCGCCTTACCGTCGCTACGCTGGGCGCGTACGACATGCCGGCGATGCGTGCCTTCTACCGCGGCCTCGGCTGGCGGGAGACGCAAACCTCGACCGACGAGTTCGCCTCATTCGTGCTGGATGGCGCGATCCTCGCGCTGTTTCCGTTCGAGCATCTGGCGAAGGACGGTCGCGTTCCGGCGAGCGATGTTGGGACGGCGTTCCGTGGCGTGACCCTGGCGGTCAACGTCGAGTCGAAGGAGCTGGTCGACGTCACCATCGAGGAACTTCGGACGAAGGGCGCGACGATCACGAAGGAGCCGCAGGAGGAAGTCTGGGGCGGCCGCTCGGCCTACTTCACAGATCCGGAGGGGAATCTGTGGGAGGTCGTCTTCGCGCCGAACACGTTCGATGCGCAGGGGAAGTTCTCGTGGGAAGGCTAGTCCCTAGATCGGTCGTGGCGCATCTGGATGCGAGGGCTCGATGTCCAACCGCTCTATCCAGGCCTGGCCCAACTCTCCCGTCTTGCTCTGCGCCAGCAGCCGCTTGATGCCGACCGGGTCGTGCTTGAAGGCGTGCATGCTCGCCAGCCACTTCACGCTCTTGTAGCCCTGTAGAAACGGTACGAGCAGCCGCAGCGGGCCGCCGTGGTCGTGCGGCAGCGGTTCGCCGTTCAGCCCGAACACGAGCATCGTCCGCGGGTCGCGCGCCTCGTACACCGACAGCGTCTCGAAGTATTCGCCGTCGTGCGAGTGGAACGAGAGGTAGCCGGCGCCGAGTGCTTCCGGCGCAAAGTGGTCGATGAAGTCCACCAGCCGGTATCCCAGCCAGCGCCCCGTCTCGTGCCAGTTGAAGATCTGGCACACGAGCGGCGCGTCGACTTCATACACGGGCAATGAAGAGAGCTCGGCGAATGGCAGCGCGCGTATTCGAAGATCGTCGCCGCGCACCCGAATCACGGTCTCATCGATGTCATACGGCACGGGCGGGACGAACATCGAGATCACCGGCATGGGATCGGCCTCGAAGTCGAGTTGGGCGAACTTATCGGCGAACTTCGGCGGCCGGATGCCGGGTCGTACCGTCATGATGCTCCTTCTTCGATGGCGAGATTGGGCATTCCTTGCGATAGAACGGGTGCTCGAACCGTGGCGCCACGGCCAACCATCCCGGCGAGAATGAGCGCGCAGACTCCGGCCGGAACCGCGAGCAGAAGAAATCCTGAGCCGTATGATCCCGTGGCGTCTTGCATCGCGCCGATGGCGAACGGCACAAAAAACCCTCCGACGCCGCCGAAGGCCCCGACGATCCCGGCCATCGCCCCCATCTGGTCGGGAAACCGCTGCGGGATCAACTGGAACACTGCCCCGTTGCCCAGCCCCATCGCCGTGATCGCGGTACCCAGGATCACTACCGTGACTCCGAGCGGCGGGACATGGCTCATCACGGTCATCGCCCCGGCGATGGCGGCGTAGGCGATGACGAGCACGCGCGCGCCGCCCAAACGATCTGCCGCCAGCCCGCCGACCGGCCGCGCGAGGCTGCCCGCAAGCACGAGCACGCCGGTCAGGTCGCCGGCCGAGATCCGATCCAGCCCGTACTGTTCGTGGAGGAAGATCGCGAGGTAGCTCGAGAGGCCGACGTAGCCTCCGAACGTGACGGCGTAAAACAGGCAGAAGCGAGCCGCGTCGGGCTGCTTGACGATGAGCGCGACATCGCTGATCTTTCTCGGCTTGAAGCTCGTGGGACTGTCGTGTGCCAGCAGGACGAAAACGCCCAGCGCAACAATGATCGGCAGCATCATCAAGCCGAAGACGGTTTCCCACCCGTAGGCCTCCGCCAGCCGTGGCGCGAATACCGCCGCCAGCACCGTCCCTCCGTTGCCGGCGCCCGCCAATCCCAACGCGAGGCCCTGGTGCTCGGCCGGATACCATCGGCTGGCCAGCGGCATGGCTACGGCGAAGCTTGCTCCGGCGACTCCGAGCATCGTGCCGACGATGAGCAGCGTTGGCAGCGACGACGCAAACAACCACCCGCCCGCCAGCGGCATCAAGGTGATGACGAGGCCGGCTATGCCCGCGCGCCTGCCGCCGAACCGATCAGCAAGCGCGCCGACGATCGGGCGCAACAGAGCGCCGCTGAGCACCGGCAAGGCGGTTAGGAGACCCTTCTCCCATCCGGAGAGACCGAGATCGGAGGCGATGAAGTTGCCCAGCGCCCCCAGCAGCACCCAGACCATGAAGCTGGCGTCGAAGTAGAGAAATGCCGCAAAGAGAACGAGCGGATTGCCGCTCTTCAGAAATGGCGTCGTGTTCGCTGCGCTCACCGTTGATCTCCTGCCACGGCGGCGAGCGCCGGCTCCATCAGTGGTTTCTGGTCGATCTTCTCGGTGGATTGGCGCGCGAGGATGGTCGTGATGGCGTCAGCCATGTCGCTCATCGGCACTTTTTCCGTGGTGCGCAGCGCGAGCTGTCCTGTGTGGCCGAGGCTGCCGCCTTCGTAGATGTCCGCCGCCTCGATGACGTCATCGCCCACGCGCACATTGGCACCCTGGAGGCCGATGTTGGCGATGTGATGCTTCCCGCAGGCATGGACGCAGCCCGAAATGTTGATGCGCGTGCCATCTGGCACGGCCACGCCGCGCGACTCCAGCTCCATCGCCAACTCGATCGCGCGTTTCTTGGTGTCGATCAGCGAGAAGTGACAGTAGTCTTTCCCCGTACAGGCGACCAGGTTGCGCCAGACCGCCGGAGGGTCGGGCCGCAGCTGCCGCAACAGCGGCTCACGCATGAGGCGCGGCAGCGCGCTGCCTTTCACCCCGGTGATGATCGCGTTCTGTCCGACCGTCAACCGCACTTCGTTGTTCCCGTAGATCCGGGCGAGCCGCGCCAATCCCTCCAGCTGATCGGCGGTGATACGCCCGACCGGCACATGGAGGCCGATGTAGTGGACGTCTGGGTCGCGCTGCGCGTGTACGCCCAGGTGGTCGCCGCCGAACGTCGTTCGCGCATCTGTGCCGGGACGCAGCAACGGGATGCGCATCTCGCGCTCGACCTCTTCCCGCACCTTCGGCATCCCCCACTCATCGACCAGCAACTTTAGGCGCGCTTTCGTCCGTTGCTCGCGCGGGCCGTGGTCGCGGTAGACGCGCAGCACCGCGGTGAACAGCGCCGCCACTTGATCCGGCAGGACGAACACATCGAGCGGTTCCGCCAGCCGCGGACTCGTCCCGCCCAGCGCCCCGCCGACCAGCACGTTGAAGCCGACCGCCGGCCGCCCGTTCACGTTGCGCGTCGCTGGCACGAAGGCCAGATCCTGCGTCTGCGCCTGACCGCAATCTTCCTTGCAGCCCGTGATCGACAGGTTGAACTTCCGGGGCAGGTTGCTGAAATCCTTCAGTCCCAGGTGGGCTCGGGCGATCGCCTGCACAAGCGGTGTCGGGTCGATTAGCTCTTCCGCGTCGAGCCCGGCGAGCGGGCATGAGACGTAGTTGCGGACGTTGTCCATGCCCGTCTGCGCCGACGCCATCCCAACCGCCGCCAGCCGCTCCCAGATTCCCGGAATCTCGTCGAGCGTCAGCCAACGGAGCTGGATGTTCTGTCTCGTCGTGATATCGGCCTCGCCCCGGCCATGTTCACGGCAGATCGCTGCGATCGCCTCGACTTGCTCGCTGGTCAGCCGTCCGCCATCCGTGCGCAGGCGCATCATGAAGAACCCTGGTGTCAGTTGGCGGTGGAACACTCCGTACCACTTCATCCGCACCAACTCGTCGCCGGGAATCTCCTCGACAGGCGTGGCTGCGGCCGCGTATGCGCGCAGCGCCGGCAGCACATCGAGGCCGTCCTTTTCTCGCTTGATCGCTTCGACCTTGTTCACGCGGCACCTCCCGGTCACCTGATCGGAAGGCTACGGGCGTGTCGAGGGCGTGCGGTGTCGTGTGGGTGAACGCCGTGTTACCACGAGGTTTCGTCAGGCATTTTGATTCAATGCAAAGGCGCGGAGGCCGCAGCGGTTGGCTTGGGGTGCAAGATCACGCAGCAGGTCTGCCCCGACGCTGAGTTTTGCGGTCTTCGTGGATGAAGCTCAATCCACGATCGACGAATAGACGATGCTCTTGAGCTGGCCGCGGAAGTTGAAGGTCGCGGACGGCACGAGCTGGGTCATGAAGATGACGACGAGATCTTCTTTGGCGTCCACCCAAAAGATGGTCGAGGCGGCGCCGCCCCAGTAGAAATCGCCGTCCGTCATCGAGCCGGACTCGACCGCATCGAGCGTCATCGCGAACCCCAGGCCGAAGCCTATCCCTTCGTACGCCGTCTCCGAGAACGCGCCCATCGCCATCTTCGAGAGATCGGCGTTGCCCGTCAGATGGTTCTGGCGCATCAGCTCGATCGTGCGCGGGCCGAGGATGCGGGCGCCGTCGAGTTCGCCGCCACGCCGGAGCATCTCGCAGAAGCGGTAGTAGTCGGCCGTGGTGCCGACCAGCCCGCCTCCACCGCCAAGGAATGTTGGCTTACGAAGGTGTGCTCCGCCGCCACGGCGATCGTCCAGGCGCCGCAGCGACTTGTCGCGTGCCCGTCCATAGGCCGCGGCGAAGCGGTCGGTGCTCTCCGGCGGCACGAAGAACCCGGTGTCCTTCATGCCCAGCGGATCGAACATCGTTTCTTGCAGGTACTCGTCAAACGGCTTCCCGGAGATCGCTTCGACGAGATAGCCGCACACGTCGGTGGCGTACGAGTACATCCAGCGGTCGCCCGGGTCGTAGCGCAGGGGCACGAGCGCCAGCTTTTCGACGAACGAGCGCAACGTTTCCGAGCCGGCTCGCTGGACGCCCGCATCGAGGTACGCCTGGTCGACCGGATGAAGCTTCAGCCCCTCAAGCCCGGCGAGTGTCTGCAGGCCGTTGCCGTAGGTGAGGCCGCTCTGGTGGCTGAGGAGGTGGCGGAAGGTCATCGGTCGGGCGGGCTTGCGGGTCTCTATCGACGCGCCCTCGCCGGAGACGAACACCTCCAGATCCTTCCATTCTGGGATCACGCGAGAGATGGGATCGTTGAGCTGAAAATACCCTTGCTCGTGCAGCGTCATCAGGGCGACGGAGGTGATGGGCTTGGTCATCGAGAACAGCCGGAAGATGGTGTCGTCAGCCACGGGCTTCTGCTGTTCGCGGTCAGCCAAACCGAGCGACGAGAAGTAGGCCGGTTGTCCGTGGCGAGAAACGAGCGTCTGGCACCCGGCGATCTTGCCGGGCTCGATGTAGTGCCGGTTGAGGTGTTCGGTGATCCGGTCGAGCCGCCTCGGGTCGAGTCCTGCTGCTTCCGGGTTCAATTCCATGGTCGCTGCGCCTTTCTGTGCCCGTCACGATAGGGAACGGTGAGGTTCCACGCCACTCGCCGCCACGCGCCAGTCGCGGTTGGCGAGTTTAGGCAACGCAATCTTTGTTAACGACTGAAGCACCGGTTGCGCGGGCTTCGGCGTTTGATTTGTGAGCAATCTAGCGGCCTTTGCCCGTACCTTTCGGCGTGTCGCAACGATGTCTGGAGTGGCAAGCACAAGTCGTGCCGCCGGCGTCCCGAGCAATGACTGCTCTCAGACAAAACACTCGTCGCGAGCCAGGAGCCGAGGGCCCCGGCCCTGGCATCGTGCGACGTTTTGAATCTGCCGTCGTCAGTGAAGACGGACGCCTGTCCAGGGATTGATGAAGCGGAGGAAAACAAACGTGAAGAAGTTTATGGCGCTCGCTGTCGTGGCGATCGTGACGGTTCTCGGAGTACAGACGATTTCCTCTGGTGCGGCCGTGTTCGCGGCCAAAGGGGCCGCTGGGGGCGCGGAGACCCGCCTCCTGGCGCCGCTCCACGCCACGCCGGATGGGGGATTGATGAGCGGCAAGGCCGACTACCGGGCAAAGGGTACGTCCAGTCGCTTGAACATTCAGGTGGAAGACGCTGCCGACGGATCGTACGCGGTTGCGATCTGGCGCCCCGGCCAGGCCTCGGCGGTCTTCCAGGGCACCGTTGCCGTGGCCGCCGGCCTCGGCGAGACGCAGCTCAGCACAGACGACGGCCAGGCCGTGCCGGTGATTCAGGGTGGCGATGTTGTGCAGGTCTTCAGCCCGGGCGGGGCTCTCGTCCTGAGCGGTAACTTCTAGGCACAGAAGCATCCGCTGGACGAGTAGCCGCCTTTGAGGCTGAATGTGGAGAGGCACGCATCTCGCGTGCCTCTCCACCGCCTCCCGCACCAGCCCGGCGATATCCGTCGCCCGGCGCCGCTTCGAACCGCCACCTCACGCGCGGTGGCGCTCATCCGTTGACTTCCATGCAGCCAGCGACAGTTTGAGCTCCGCCAACACCGGAAAGTGATCGCTGGGCCAGACCGGCGGCACCCCATCACGGATGATCTCGCAAGAGCGCACGGTGATGGCGGTCGCAGCGCTGTCGCGCAGCATGATCCAGTCGATCCGCTGCGGCGTGTCGTCGGAACGCGCGAACGGATACCCCTGCCAGCCATGGTTCGTGTACGACTCGTACGGATCGTCGCCGCAACCCGCGGCCACATGTGCATCGACGAAGCCGGCCTCGATCCAGGAGCGGTAGGTGGGGGATCCGGGGACATCGTTGTAGTCGCCCGTGGCGATGATCGCGGCGGCTAGATTTTCGTCTCCGATGCGGCCGATGATCAGCCGCGACCCCTGGATGCGGGCCTCCTTGCTGACGTGGTCGAGATGCGTGTTCGTGTGGACGAATTCCGCGCCGGAGTCGCGATCACGGAAGCGGATCCACTGGCAGGCGCGGATGTTGTCCGTCGCCCACGAGCGCGACCAGGCTTCGGGCGTCTCGCTCAGCCAGAAGCCGCCGGAATCGAGCGGTTGGAGGCGGCGTGGATCCCAGTAGATCGCGGGCCACTCGAACGGCTTGTTGTTGCCGTACTCCGGCCAGGCCAGCCAGTGGTACTCCGTCAGCTCGCGCGCGTAGGCCTTGAGGTTGCCGGTCTGCACCTCCTGCATCCCGATGAGGTGCGGCGCCGCCCGGCGGATGGTGGCGATGTTCAGGGCTTCGCGGTTCGACCACTGATTCACGCCGTCATTCGGATGGTAGAACCCCCGGATGTTGAAGGTCATCACCCGCAGGGGCCCCGTATCGCCGGTCATGCCGACTCCGCGCCGTCGGTCGCCGCGTACGCCGCGCGGGCGTCGATCCAGCCGCGCGTTGCCGCGCCCACTTTGCGCGCCGCCAGCGAGGCCACATCCTCCGCCGCGTCGACGTCGAATACGAGGCGTTCGATCCGCAGCTCCACACATTCGATGCCGGCGGCGTCCGCCTCCGCGCGATGGGCGTCCGCGCTGTTCTGGCCGAACTGCATCGGGATGATCTCCGGCGGCCGCAACGCTAGCGTGTTCGTGCCGTTGTCGTACGCCCGTACGAGCACTACGCGCTTATCCGCGCCGGCGAGCGCGTTGACGATGGTGAGGATGTCCACCGGCTGCACCAGCGGCACATCAGCCGGCAGGATCACCACCTCCTCGACGCCGATGCGCCGCGCGAGATAGCGGACGCCGAAAGTGAGTCCGTCATTGAGTCCCGCGACGGTCGCCGGCTCGGCGATGGGCGTGGCGCCCAGCTCTCGCGCCTGCCAGAACACGTCGCTGTCGCTGCTCACCACGGCCACGCGGTCGAAGCACTCGGCCTCGTTGCAAGCGGTGATCACGTCGACCAGCATCGCCAGCGCCAGCTCCGCCCGTTCACGGGCATCGAGCAGATCGGCGAGGCGCATCTTCGCGTCGGCGAGCGACTTCATCGGGATTAAGGCGGCTCTCATCGCCGTCAGTCTAGCGGTCGTGTCCGGCCCGCTTCGAGGGCAGCTACTCCGCCGCCGCGAGGACGATCTCCGCCAGCGCGCGCTTCTCCTCGGGCCCGCGCATGATGGTCTGCGTCACCATCGCGCGCACGCCCGTCCCCGCGATGGCCGGCGCCAGGCTTTCGTCTTCCTCGTCGATTACCAGCACATCCAGAAAGTCGGCGTACATCTCCGCCACCCCGGCGGCCGTGGCCGTGTGACCCAGCGACGCCATCATGCGTGCAGCGGGACCCTTGATCGTCTTGCCGCCGATGATCGGGCTGACGGCGATGACCTTCGCCTCCGTCTCCCTCAGCGCCTCGCGCACGCCCGGCACGGCGAGAATGGGACCGATGCTGACGATCGGATTACTGGGGGCGATGGCGATCACGTCGGCGCCGCGGATCGCCTCGAGTACGCCAGGTGCGGGGGCGGCGGCCGCGGCGCCGTCGAAGCGCACGGCGCGCACGTCATCCTCCGTCCGCCGCTTGACGAAGTACTCCTGGAAGGCGAGGTTGCCGGCCGCCGTCTCGACGATCGTGCGCATCCGGTCGTCGGTGACCGGCAGCAGCCGCAGGGCGAGGCCGAACGCCTCCACGATGGAGCGCGTGGCTTCCGAGAGCGTCGCGCCCTCACGGAGCATCTGCGTGCGGTGCACATGCGTCGCCATGTCGCCGTCGCCGAGGTTGAACCAGGTGTCGTAGCCGAAGCGGCGCAGGGCCTCGAGCGTGCGGAAAGTCTCGCCCTTCAGCCCCCAGCCCTTCTCGGTATCGATCGCGCCGGCCAGCGTGTAGATGACGATGTCGATGTCGGGCGAGACGTGCAGGCCGAAGAACTCCTCGTCGTCGCCGACGTTGGAGATGACGGTGATGTCGGTCTGGGGAACGACGGTAATGAGGCCTTCGAGAAAGCGCGCGGCGCCGACGCCGCCCGCCAGGGTGGTGATGTTCATATGGCCAAATACGCGATCGTCACGCCCTCGCCGCCTTCCTCAAGCCGCGCCTCCTCGTACGACTTGACGAGCGGGTGCTTCGCCAGCATCTCCCGTACCTGGCGGCGCAGGGTGCCGGTGCCTTTGCCATGGATGATGCGCGCCCAAGGCAGTCCCGCGCGGAACGCTTCGTCGAGATACTGCTCGACGGTCGGCAGCGCCTCATCGACGGTCTGTCCGCGCACTTCGAGTTCTGGCGGTACCTCGCGCATCGGCGCGATGTTCGTGTGCACATCGCCCGTCGCTTTTGAGGGCGCGACCCGCTGCACCTTCTCCACCTGCGACAGCTTGATCCGCGAGCGCAGCGGCCCCAGGCGGATCTCCAGATCGCCGCGATCGTCGGGAGCGGAGATCGCCTCGCCCCAGCGGTCCATCCCTCGCAGCCACACGTGGTCGCCGGCCTCGATGTCTTCCGGCGGCGGCCCCGCGGGGATGGCGGCGACCCGCGGCTCCCGGCGGCGCCGCGCCGGCCGCGGCTGAGCCGCTTTCTGCGCGAGCTTCACCGCTTCCTCCAGCGCCTGCTTCAGCTTCTCATCGGCCGAGACGAGCTTCTGCTTTTCGATCTCCTGCTCCGCCTGGGCGACGAGACGCCGCGCGCGCTCGACGTCTTTCTCGATCTCAGCGCGGGCCTTCGTGATGAGCCGCTCTCGCTCCTCTTCCGCGGCATCGAGGCGTTCCGCAAGCTTCTCGCGGATCTCCTCTGCCTCCCGCCGGGCGATCCCCTCCGCTCGCTGATCCGACGATGCCTGGTCGCGTTCGCGCCGCAGATCGGAGAGGAGATCCTCGACCTGCAACTGCTCAGGCGCGATCGAGTTGCGCGCGTCGTCGATCACCCGCTGTGGCATCCCCAGCCGTTGGGCGATCTCCAGCGCATTGCTCCGCCCGGGCAGACCGATCGACAGCCGGTAGGTGGGTGAAAGCGTCGCCACGTCGAACTCGACCGACGCGTTGGTAACGCCCGCGGTGTTGTGGGCGAAGGCCTTCAGTTCGCCGTGGTGGGTGGTGGCAATGACGAGCGCCCCGGCATCCAGCAACGTAGTCAGGATGCTGCGCGCAAGTGCCGAGCCCTCAGTCGGATCGGTGCCGGCCGCGAGTTCATCCAGCAGCACCAACGACTTCGGCCCCACGTCCCGCAGGACGGTGATGATGTTCGTGATGTGGCTGCTGAAGGTCGACAGTGACTGCTCGATGCTCTGCTCATCGCCGATATCAGCGAAGATCGCTTCGAAGACAGGGATCCGGGTGCCGGTGTCGGCGGGCACGGGGAGCCCGGCCTGTGCCATCAGCGCGAGCAGCCCGGCCGTCTTCAGGGCCACCGTCTTGCCGCCGGTGTTCGGTCCGGTGATCAGCATCACCCGCACGGCGCCGCCCAGCGTGATCGTCGAAGGCACGACCGGCGCTCGCAGCAGCGGATGCCGCGCCTGGAGCAGGTGCAGCTCGCCCGGGGCTTCGACGATCCACGACTGGTCTTCGCCCGCGTACGGCAACTCGCCGGCGTCGATGTCATCGCCAAAGCGGGCCTTGGCCAGCGCCAGATCGATCACCGCCAGCGCTTCGACATCCCACACGACGGCCTGTGCCTGCTCGCCAACCTCGTTGCTGAGGGCGCGCAGCACGCGTTCGACCTCGCGTTCCTCTTCGAGCTGTGCCTCGCGCCACTTGTTGCCCAATTCGACGACGACGAGCGGCTCCAGCCACACCGTCGCGCCCGATCCGGAGACGTCGTGCACGATGCCTTTGATCTGACCGCGATAGTCCTGCTTCACTGGGATGACGTAGCGCCCGTCGCGCACGGTGATGATCGCTTCCTGCGCGATGCCCTTGCTGTGCGCCGAGCTGAGGATCTCCTGCATGCGCTGATACAGCCGGTCGTGCAGCGTCCGCACTTCGCGCCGGATCGCCCCGAGAGCCGGCGACGCCTGATCCGTGACCTCGCCCCGCTGGTTGATCGAGCGGTTGATGTTCTCGACCGTCTTCACCAGCGGCTCGATGCCGTCGACGACTTCCGCCAGCAGCGGCAGATCCTCCTGCAGACGCGCGATCGAAGATTTCAGCTCCCGCGCGCATTCCAACGTAGAGGCGGTGTACAAGAACTCTTCCGCCGAAAGGATGCCGCCTCGGGAGGCCTTCTCGGCCAGCGGCCGGACGTCGTGCGAGCCCTGCAAGCCAGTACGGGGCTTGAGTTGCATCAAACGCCGCGCCTCGGCCGTGTGCCGCTGCTGCCGCACCACTTCGCGTATGTCGGTGGAAGGTGTCAGGGCAAGCGCCAGCTCCTTGCCGGCGGAAAAGGCCGCGTGACGGGCCAGCCGGTCGAGGATCTTGGGAAACTCCAGCGTCCGCAGTGCGTGCGCATCCATGCGGAGAGTGTAGGGTAAAGTCCGTCGTCGGCTAGCGTAAACGAAGGAAGTCCTCGACGCTGAACCCCGCGTCCTTGAGGATCCGAACCGACAAGCCTCGCCCGACATCAACGCCTGTATGAACCGGCACGGTGACGGTAAGGCCTTCTGTTTCATGCCGGAACACGAGGTGACTACCGCGTTGACGATCCTCGACGAATCCCTGCGATTTGAGGAAGCGCATCAAGTCGGCAGCCGTGACTTGCGGCATTCTCGCCATCAGGGTACGGCGACTGTCAGTTCTTCAACGTGGACGAGATGTTCGTGTTGCGGAACAGCGTCGCCGTGAGCGAGGAGCGATTCGAGGTGAAGCTGAACGGCTTCGCGGATGTTGCGCTTGGCTTCTTCAATGGTGCGCCCATTGCTGAAGCACCCGGGCAGCGTGGGGCTGTAGGCGCTATAGCCCTCGTCCTCCCGCTCCTTCTCAACAACGATCTCGAACGAGTAGTACTTCATAGCGGATACTATACCCGCATTGCCGCAAGGTGTCCGGGTGCGGTTCGAGATTACTGAGGAATGGGTCAACGAGACTCGAAACAGATTCACCATGCTGAAGAACGTCGAGTACAAGTACATCGTGGCCATGGTGGGGGTGTTCAGCATCTTCATGGAGCTGCTGGACAGCACCATCATCAACGTCGCCGTACCCACACTGGCCCGCGAGTTCGAGGTCACGTCGGCCGCGACAATCCAGTGGGTGATCACGGGATACCTGTTGAGCTTGGCCGTCTTTATTCCCGTCAGCGGCTGGGCGGGCGACCGTATCGGCACCAAGAGGGTGTTCATCTTCGCCCTCAGTACGTTCACGACCGCCTCGCTGCTCTGCGCTTTGGCTTGGAACATCGAGTCGCTGATTGGCTTCCGCGTCCTTCAGGGAGTTGGGGGCGGAATGCTCTCCCCTGTTGCCTTCTCGATGGTCTGGCGCGCCTTCCCGCCTGAAGAGCGTTCGAAGGCTGCGGGAATCATGGTCATCCCGGCGGCCGTCGCCCCGGCCAGCGGACCCGTCGTGGGTGGCTTCCTCGTCGAGTACACGTCGTGGCACTGGATCTTCCTCGTGAATCTGCCGATCGGCATCGCCGCGCTGTTGATCTCCGTGTTCTACCTGCGAGAGCACACCGAAACGAACCCCGGCCGCTTCGACCCCATCGGCTTCGTGCTGGCCGGTGCCGGACTCGCCTCGGTGGTCTATGCGCTCTCGCGCGCCGGTGATCATGGTTTCGGCGACAGTGCCGTAATCGCCTCAGGCGTGGGCGGCGCCGGCCTCCTCCTGGCGTTTGCCGTCGCTGAACTCAACATCAGGCAGCCGATGGTCGACGTGCGTATCCTCAGCAACGCGCTCTTTCGCGCTAGCAACCTGGCCTGGATCGTCACGATGTTCGGCTTCTCTTCGATGATTTTCCTGCTCACGCTACAGCTCCAGACTGGTCGTGGGCTGACCGCCTTGGAGGCGGGCCTGACCACCTTCGTGATGGCGATCGGGGTGATGATGACGGCCCAGCCGGCAAGCCGTCTCTACCGCGTCGTCGGGCCGCAACGGCTGATCTTCGTTGGCCTCACGATCTGCGCGCTGACGACGCTCGCGCTGTACCCGATGGACTACGAGACCAACCTCTGGATGATCCGCGCCGTCCTGCTCGCGCGCGGCGTCGGCTTCGGATTGGTGCTGGTGCCGCTACAAGCCGCCACCTACGCGCAGATCTCGCCGGCGCAAACGGGCCGCGCCACAGCGCTGTACAACGCGACGAGCCAGGTCGCCTCCAGCTTTGGTGTCGCCGTCTCCGCCACATACCTGACGAGCCGACTCACGCATTACGGTGCCGGCCTTGGAAATCCCGCGACGGGCGAAGGGTCGCTCAGTGCGTTTCAGGACTCCTTCCTCCTCATCGGCATCATCTCCCTCGTGGGCGTGGCGGTCACGCTGCTGATCCGCGATCGCGATGCGGCGGCGACGATGGCGCCGCAGACCCATGCGGTGCCCGCCGGTAGCGGCGAAGTCGAGTCCGCTGGCACGTCGGCCTGAGGTTGGACGTCGTGGGGCAGGGCCAGCCCACGGCTGCAGCGCCCTGGACAAAAGAACAGACGTTCTGATACACTCGTGACCTGGCAGAGTGCCGAACGGTTCGATCGGCGCGCATCAGACAATCCACGCAAGTTGACTGATTACAGAGTTGACACATTATTATTCGGGATTTTTTTTCTGAACACTTTTTTCTGAACTCCTTCTGACAAGCTGACCCGCTGACCAACTGATAGCTTGAGCCATGTCAAAGAAGGAACAACTACCGCCCATCGAAGGTGGCTCCACAGCGACCGAGGCCGAAAAGGAGCTCCGGTTTCTCTCCGGTCCTCAGCCCCGCGCGTTCGAGTTGCTGCGCGCAGTGCGCATCTTTTTCGAACTACTGCGGGGATTTCGGGCGCTGCACTTCGTCGGCCCCTGCGTGACGGTATTTGGGTCGGCCCGTTTCGCCGAAGATCACCCGTACTACGGACAGGCGCGGCAACTGGGCTCACTATTGGTGCGCAACGGTTTCACGGTTATGACCGGCGGTGGTCCCGGCATCATGGAGGCGGCGAACCGCGGCGCGAAGGATGTCGGCGGCCGTTCAGTGGGATGCAACATCGAACTGCCGCACGAACAGGCGCCGAACAAGTTCATGGATAAGATGGTCACCTTCCAGCACTTCTACGTGCGGAAGGTGATGCTGATGAAGTACTCCTATGCGTTCGTCTGCATGCCCGGCGGTTTTGGCACCATGGACGAGCTCTTCGAGGCAGCGACGTTGATCCAGACCGGGAAGGTGCAGAACTTCCCGCTGATTCTCGTCGGCAGCAAGTTCTGGGGTCCGTTTGTGGAAGCAATGCGGGCGACAATGTTGGCGGAAGCGACGATCGATCCGAAGGATCTCGGCATGCTGTGGGTGACCGACAGCGTCGAAGAGGCCGCCGCGCGCATCCATGACGTCGCTATACAGCGGTTCGGGTTGAGGTACGCGCCGCAGCCGAAGCGTCGCTGGTGGATGGGCGAGTTCGGCGGTCGGTGAGCGGGGGGCGGAACCCTCCACCGCGGCAACAGACAACAGACAGCCGAGATACCCATGGTTGACGTAACGATTCGCGTGGCCTCGCCGCTCTCAACGTTGCTACACTCGCCGCAGATGGTGATTTCCGCAGAGCAGGATGCCCTCGCGACTCCATCCGCTGCCACGGATGGCCCCGGTTCGCCGCCGCCTGTAGCCGAGCCTCAGGTACGGCCTGTAGCCGAGCCTCAGGTGCGCCGCCGCTGGCGCGGACGACCGCGGGCCGACAGTGTGCCCGCGGGCGAATGGCCGGACTTCATCGGAAGGCTGCTGGCGCTCCGCGGCATCACCGATCCCGTCGTCGCCGAAGAATTTCTCTCGCCTCCAGGCCCGACGCCGCCCTGCGACCGGCTGCCGGCGATCGACATCGCCATCGACCGCCTGCGGCGCGCGTGCCAGACCGGCGAGCAAGTGGCGGTGTTCGGGGACTTCGACGTCGACGGTGTCACCTCGGTGGCGCAACTCACGGAGGCCTTGCGTTCCCTCGGCGCGCTGCCGATCCCGTACATTCCCGACCGCTTTAGCGAAGGCTACGGACTGAACATCGGCGCCGTCGAGCGATTGCAGCACGACGGTGCGACGCTGCTGGTGACTGCGGACTGCGGTACCAGCTCCGTCGTCGAAGTCGCCCGCGCCCGTGCGCTGGGCATGGACGTGATCATCCTTGATCATCACACCGTTCCGCCGGAGTTGCCGGACGCGCTGGCCCTCGTGAATCCAAAGGTGGCTGGCGCGCAGGCGGGCGGGCTGTCGGAGTTGGCGACTGCCGGGCTCGCTTTTCACGTCGCTGCCGCCCTGTATCGTGCGATGGACAAAGACTTCGACGAGAGCGCCTATCTGGACGTTGCGGCGCTCGGCACGGTGTGTGACATGGCGCCGCTGGCCGACGAGAACCGCCGCATTGTGCGTGTGGGCTTGCCGATGCTGGCGCGCAGCCGCCGTCCGGGCCTGCGGGCACTCATGGAGGTCTCACGGGTCGACCCGGGCACGGTGACCGCGGACGACATCGGCTATCGGCTGGGGCCGCGCCTGAACGCCGCCGGGCGCATCGCCCACGCAAGGCTTTCGCTCGAACTGCTTATGACCGAGGACGAAGACCGCGGCCGCGAACTCGCGCACCGCCTCGACGCGCTCAACCGCGAGCGGCAGGACAGCACCGCGCAGGCCGTCGCGCTCGCCTCTCGCATGGTTGAAGAAGGCGTCGAAGATCCCGGAGACGCGCGGGGAGAGCTGCCGCCATTACTGATGATCGGGCACCCCGACTTCTCTTCCGGCATCGTCGGCCTGATCGCCTCCAAGCTCGTGTCGCTGTACGGCCGGCCCGCCGTCGTGTATGAGAAGGGCGAGGATTTCAGCCGCGCCAGTTGCCGCAGCATCGACGAGTTTCACATCACGGACGCGTTGCGCGCCCGGCCGGATCTCTTCGTGCGCTTCGGAGGCCACCGCGCCGCGGCGGGTTTCACCGTGGAGACCAGCCGCCTCGATGAAGTGCGCGAGCACCTTATCGCCCACGCTGCGCGCGAACTCGCCGGCCGTGAACTGGCGCCGGTGCTGGAGATCGATGCCAATCTCCCGCTGAAGAACCTCCGCAGCGACGAGATCCGCTGGCTGATGAAGCTCGGCCCCTTCGGCATCGGCAATGCGGTCCCCACGTTCCTCGCGCGCGGCGTGACCGTCGTCGACGCCCGAGTCGTCGGGAATGCGGGCCGCCACCTCAAACTCAAACTGAAGGACGGCGCTACGACCTGGCCGGCGATGGCCTTCGATCTCGGCGAGTTCCTCGTCGAAACGGGCGAGCGCGTGGACGTCGTGTATACGCTGGAGACGCGCGCTAGCGGCACGCTGGAGATTCGCGTGGAAGATCTGCGGTTAGAAGAGGCCAAGCCCGCGGGATAGCTTCGTTGAGGCGAGCCATCTTTGCCAGGTTTGTGCCCTTCGACGCTCGCTCAGATCCCCAGATGGCGCCTCGTGGACGGCGGCTTGCGCGAGGCAAGGGCGGACTGCACTTTCTGCAGCATCTTCGCCTCCTCCAGCACCTCGCCCGTGCCCTTCACCACGCACAGCAGCGGGTCTTCCGCGACATACACCGGAAAGCGTGTCTCCTGCGCCAGGCGCCGGTCGAGTCCGCGGAGCAGTGCTCCGCCGCCGGCTAGCGCGATGCCGCGATACATCAGGTCGGCCACTAGTTCCGGCGGCGTCACTTCAATCGTCGAGCGCACGGCGTCGATGATGGCGTTGATGCTGCCCGATAGCGCGTCCCGGATCTCGACCGTGCTCACTTCGACGGACTTCGGCAGGCCGGTGGCAAGGTCGCGCCCGCGGATTTCGACCATGCCTTCTTCGTCCATCGGAAAGGCCGATCCTGCCTCGATCTTGATGTCTTCCGCCGTGCGCTCGCCGATGAGCATGTTGTGCACTTGTCGCGCGTAGGCCATGATCTCCTGATCCATCTCGTCGCCCGCTGTCCGGATGGAGGTGCTGACGACGATGCCGCCGAGCGCGATCACCGCCACCTCGGTCGTGCCACCACCGATGTCGACGATCATGCACCCGTTCGGCTCCATGATCGGTAGCCCGGCGCCAATCGCCGCCGCCATCGGCTCCTCGACGAGAAAAGCCGCCCGCGCGCCGGCGTTGAGGGCGGCATCATGCACGGCCCGCTTCTCCACCTCTGTCACACCGGAAGGAATGCCGATCACCACACGGGGTCGCGGGATGCCGAAGCCGAAGCGCTCGTGGACCGACCGGATGAAGTAGTGCAGCATGCGCTCGGTCACTTCAAAGTCGGAGATCACGCCGTCCTTGAGTGGCCGCACAGCGACGATGTTCGCCGGAGTCCGGCCGACCATCCGCTTGGCCTCGGCGCCGATGGCGAGGATCTTCTTGGTCTGGCGATCGATCGCCACCACGGATGGCTCGTCGATGACGACGCCGCGGCCCTTCACCATCACCAGCGTGTTGGCCGTGCCGAGGTCGATGCCCACGTCGTGGGAGAACAGGCCCATAAGGGCGGTGATGGGGTTGATCAAGCTGAAAAGTCCTTGGCCAGCCCGGCCTGACAACGAGGCGCGCGTTCCCTCACGCAACGAGCGGCATTATAGGAAGGATCGCGGGCCGAACGGAAGTTGACTAGAGTTTAGCGCTTCGGATGACAACCCGCGACTTATCGAAGCGCAAAACGCCCTGGAAGCTGTCGGATAGACCCCTACGGCTTGCCCACGAACGCCACCGCATCTGCCACCGCAGGCGGATGGGCGAGAATAGCGTCGTGGCTGGCTAGCGGCGATGAGGCAAACTCATACCGAAAAACCGCGGTCGCCCCGGGAAGAAACTGCGTCTCGCTGTCGTCGATGAAGCCCGCCCCCGGCAGACAGCGGTCGGTGTTCCACAGGCAGTCGTTGATGTTCCCCAGCGTCGCCAGCCGCACGCCCTGTGCCGACATCCGTGCCGTCTCGGCCGCGTGCGTCTGCGCCAGGCCCGGATCCAGCTTCGCCGCGACGATCTCGGCACCGGCGATGTAGGTCTTGTCGCAGGGGACGTTGTCGATGATCGCCTTCTTGTCCGCACTAATACCCTGTAGTGGTGCGTCCAGCGTCAACACCACATCGATGTCCAGCTTGTCCCCGTCCGGCCGGTCCGCCTCGCGCACGCCTTCGAGATACGCCAGATACCCACCCAGGCTATGTCCGACCAGCGCAAAATGCGCGCCGGCATGCTCGGCCCGGTAGTCTCGTAGCATCCGTTCCAGGACGCTGAGGCTCTCCTCTGCCCTGCGATCGGTCAGCTCGCAGTTGTAGTGCGCCGGCATCCACGAGCCGTCGTCGCCGACGGTGCCTCCGGCGTAGCTGAAGTCGATGAGCACGGCGTTCTTGTATCCGTTCGCGCGAAAGCCGTCCTTCAGCGCCGTAAAGCGCGGCCCTTCCACCGCCGTCGACTGTGTCTCCCCGTCGTACGTCGTGTACAGCCCCTGGATGAAGACGATCACCCGCGTCTCTGGCTTGTAACATCGGGCCCCCGAGAAGGCGGCCGCGATCAGCACGGCGAACAGCGCGATCGCCATGCGCAAGCGTGGCGATCGGGGTGCGAGGCGGAACTGGGTGTCAGGTTGGCGGGGCAACAGCGACCTCTTTCGACTGAAATCATGGTAGCGCGTCCGCGAGAGGAGTGATGCAGGCCCGCACCTAAGGTCGCGCCCGTGGGCGGCTGAACGCGGCCCTACGCTCTGGGCTTCTACGCGTCGCTCATCCCTGATCTCCGGGGCGTCCCTTACCCAAGGAGTAACCGCCCGGTTCCAGCCTGCGTGGGCCTGATTGGCCTCGGTTGGCAGGTCGATACTCATTGGACATGCGGGACATAGCGACGAACCAGACGTGGATGCAGCTTCAGGTCAGGCGGCGCGAACAAACGCCACAGGCCCTCGCCCGCCTCACCGTGGTGGCGCTGTTCGTGTGCATGTGGCTAGCCCTGTGGGTGGGGCGGATTCCCTTGCCCACGCCTTTCCTGCTGGTCCTGCTTGCCGAGGCCGCCTTCCTGCTCGTGTACTGGCGCCTCGTGTTCCTTGCGCCTGATGAACGAAGCGTCCGCATCGCGCACGCATCGATGCTGGCGGCCGAGATTGTCTTCCATACGACGATGGTGTACTTCCTCGGCGGGCTGATGTGGCTTGGTGCGTTCGCCTACGTCTTCGGCCTCATCTTTACCAACACGTTCCTGGGGCTTCGCAGCGGGGCCGTCTACACGGCGGGTGCCGCCGCCGCATTTGTCGCCCTCATCGTGCTCGAAGCGACAGGCGTGGTCCCCTACTACGCGTTTGGGCCGCAGGGAGAGCTTCGCTATCAGGATCCTCAGGTCGTGACGACGACGGTTTTGGGTGGCGTTGGCGTGTTTTTCAGCATCTATTTGTGGGTGAACTGGGTTGGGCACCAGCTGCGGCAGGAACGCGACCATGCGGTGGAGGTGCAGGCTGAGGTCGTCACAGCCCGGCAGGCCCTCGTTCGTGCGAACGCGGAGTTGGAGCACCGGGTGTTCGAGCGCACGGCAGAGCTGGAGCAGGCGAACGCGGCGATGAGTGCCGGCGAAGAATTGCTGCGCGCCACCGTCGAATCGACGGCGGACGGGATCCTTGTCGTCGACAGCCAGGGGCGGGTCGCCTTCGGTAATCGCCGATTTGCGGCGATGTGGCGCATTCCCGACGACGTCCTGGAGCGGCGGGACGATGATGAACTCATCGGCTTCGTGTTGGAACAACTCGACGATCCCCAGGCGTTCCTCTCCAAGGTGAAGGAGTTGTACCAATCGGATCGAGAGGATCTCGACACGCTGATGTTCAAGGATGGCCGCGTGTTCGACCGCTTCTCGCGCCCCCTGGTTCGCAATGGCGGGGTCGATGGGCGGGTCTGGAGCTTCCGCGACGTGAGTGAACGCAAGCGCTTTGAAGCGCAGCTCGTACACATGGCGAACCATGACCCTCTCACGGGGCTGTTCAATCGGCGGCGCTTCGACGAAGAGCTGGATCGGCAACTACTGGAAGCGCAGCGCTATGGGACGAACGGGGCGCTGCTCTTTCTCGATCTCGATCAGTTCAAGGATGTCAACGACAGCCGCGGACACCGGGCGGGAGATGACCTGCTCGTCAGACTCGCGCTGCTCTTGCAGGAGCGGCTGCGCAACACGGATGTCGTTGGCAGGCTTGGCGGCGATGAGTTCGCGATCCTGTTGTCTCACGCCACCGCCGACCAGGCCGTTACGGTGGCAAGGGATCTGCTGGACGCAATCCGCAGTCACACGTTCGAGATCGGCGAGGGCGCCCTGGGCATCACGGTTAGTCTGGGCATCGCGCTGTTTCCGGAACATGGCGCCACTGCGGCGGAGCTCCTTTCTCGCGCGGATATGGCGATGTACCGCGCGAAGGATGAGGGACGCAATCGTGCGGTCATGTTCGCTCCTGAGGGCGGTTGGCAGGCGCGAATCGAATCGCGCATGGATTGGCATCAGCGGATTCGCGAAGCGCTGGACAAGGACCTCTTCGTGCTCCATGCCCAGCCAATCCTGGATCTGCGTACCAATGAAGTGTCGCAGTACGAGCTCCTGTTGCGTATGGTCGGCCCGGATGGCGAGATGATCGCCCCCAGCCAGTTCCTTGATATTGCAGAGACCTCGGGCCTTATCCAGGACATCGACCGGTGGGTCGTAAGCCGGGCCATTCTCCTGTTGGCCGAGCACAAGGCAGCGGGGCACGATCTGCGCCTTGAGGTCAACCTGTCCGGCAAGGCCTTTGCCGATCCCGAACTACTCCCGGCTATTCAGCGCGACCTCGCCACGTACGGCGTCGACCCGAGGAACCTGGTGCTGGAAGTAACGGAGACTGCGGCCATTGCGAACATGACCGATGCCCAGAAGTTCGTTCGGACGTTGCAGGGCCTGGGGGCTCGGTTCGCCCTCGACGACTTCGGCGTCGGCTTCTCCTCGTTCTCCCAGCTCAAGCACCTCCCGGTCGACTACCTCAAGATCGATGGCAGCTTCGTTCAGGATCTGGCGGTGAACTCCATCGATCAGCACCTTGTGCAGGCGATTGTGAGTGTGGCGCGAGGGCTGGGCAAGATGACTATCGCCGAGTTCGTCGGCGATGATGAGACCCTTCGTCTACTTACGGAGTACGGCGTCGACTACGCGCAGGGCTACCACATCGCGAAGCCCGCGCCTTTACGCGACTTCATCGGCGATCTCCGCTCCGCCGCCTAGCGGCTGGGTGAGACGACGTGACCTGCGGCGTCGGCGCTGACCGTGCAGACATCGAGCCTGGTCGGCATTGCCCGCTCACAGCCGCCGAGTTAAGCCCTCACGCATTACCCCATGAACTCGTACCCGCCGGACACGCCCTCCGGCTGCTGGTCGATGATCACGTTCACGCACGCGGGCTTCCCGCTGGCAAAGGCGCGCTCGATCGCTGGTGCGATGTCGTCCGCCTTGGTCACAAACTCACCGTGGCCGCCCAGCGCTTCCACCACCTTGTCGTACCGGGCGTTGTCGCCCAGGCGCGTCGCCACCACCCGCTCGTCCCCGTACATCTTCGCCTGTCCCACGAGGATCTGCCCCCACTGGCGGTCGTTGCCGATCACCGACACCACCGGCATGTTGAACCGCACGAAGGTGTCGAAGTCGAACCCGTTCAGCCCGAAGGAGCCGTCGCCGTTCACCATCAGCACGCGCTTGTCCGGGTACACGACGCTGGCCGCCATGCAGAAACCGGTGCCGACGCCCAGCGTGCCCAGCGGCCCTGGCCCCATGAACTGCGACGGCCGGTTCACCGGCAGCACCTGCGACGCCAGCCCGACGATGTCGCCGCCGTCGCCGACGACGGTCACATCGTCGTTCACGAACTTCGCGATCTCGTTGCAGAGGCGCAGCGGGTGGATCGGGTCGCTGTCGGAGTGCAACCACTTCTGCCGCAGCTCGACGATCTTGGTCTCGCCGTCGCGCAGTTTGGCGATCCAGTCGTCGTGGCGGATCTGCTTCGATCCGATTTCGGCGGAGATCCCCTGTAGCACCGCCCGCGGGTCGCCCTCTATGCCGACATCGATGCCACGGTTGCGCCCGATCTCGTTCGGGTCGATGTCGAGGGAGATCACCTTCGCCTGTGGGCCCGCCGCCTTCCCGTACCGCAACCGGAAGTCCATCATCGTCCCCGCGAACAAGATCACGTCGGCCTCACCAAAGGCCGTGCGCCGCGTCCGCGACATGAACTGCGCGTGATCCTGGTGCACCATCCCTCGGCCCATGTCATTCAGGTAGATCGGCGCTTGCACCTTCTCCGCCAACTCGCGGAAGGCCTCGCCCGCGTCCGCCCAGTAAATCCCGGTGCCGCCCATGATCGCCGGCCGCTCGGCGTTCGCCAGCAGTTCGGCCGCCGCCTTCACCAGCGACACGTCGCCGGAGGTGCGGCCCTCGGTGCGGTAGTTCTGCGGCATTTCGATCGAATCTTCTTCCAACCGCCCGAACAGAATGTCGGACGGGATCTCCAGGAACACCGGCCCGTAGCGCCCGGTCAGCGCCACCCGAAAGGCCTGCGCGAGGTAGTCGGGAATGCGGTTGGTGAAGGGAATTGTCGCCGACCATTTCGTGATCGGCCGCATCATCTCTACCGTGCCCGGGATCTCTTGCAGCGCGCCCATCAGCGAGGTCCGCAACGGCGCCGCGCCGCCGATCACCAGCAGCGGGCTGGCGTTCTGGTACGCCGTCGCCACCGCCGTTACCACGTCGGTCACGCCCGGGCCGGCGGTCACCACCGCTACGCCGCACTTGCGCGTCAGGCGGCTGTACCCCTCCGCGGCATGCCCGGCCGACTGCTCGTGGCGCGTATCGACGACCCGGATGCCTTCGTCCAGGCACCCGTCGTAGATGTTCTGAATGTGCCCGCCCGAAAGGGTGAAAATGGTGTCGATGCCCTCGTGCTTGAGCATTCGGGCTACGAGGTCGCCGCCGTCTATCTGGGCCATGGGGAAGCTCCTGACATGATGAGCCGGCGCGATCGGCTAGGGTGACCGTCTCGGTGGGCAGGTTCAATCAACCGCAGACGTGACATAACATAGATTCGAATGAAGTCTCTAAGAGTCTACGGACTGCGAGGCTAAGGCGATATGGTCGGCGGCGGCCAAAGAGGGCGAAAACAAGTTCAAGCGGGGGTCTCGGTTCGACGATAACTAACTGAGGGACAACGTGTGAGCGAGCTATTTCGCGACCCGCGGTACGTGATGCCGCTGGCCATGCTCATCTTCGTGATCATCGTTTCAGCGGCCATGGGAGCGGGTCCCGGCGCCGTCGATTCGGCCGTGCCCTCGATCCCGTACGTTTCCCGGCAGGGAGAAACGCAGACTGCTGGGCCGTCATCCGCCGGCCTCATCAAGGACTACCAGCGGGCCGTCGACCTCGGCGAACTCCACGATGCCGCGCTGGCCGTGCGGGAGCGGACGGGCGCCTTTCCCAGCACGAACGAGACCGTGGTCGAACTTTGTGCCAGTCCCGCCGACCGTGGTTGCGCGATTCGCGAAGCCCGCGGGCTGGCCTCTGGTGATGGCGAGTTCCCGTACTACTACGCGTCGGACGGCGCCACGTACGCGACCTTCGTGGCGCGGGCGGAGACGCAGGGCGACGTGAGTCGGTGTCCCGCGCCGCTCCCCGCCGCGCTCGTCGGAGTATCCGTGATGTGCGTGCGGGTGGAGGCGCCGGAATGAATCGTAGCGGTGACCTGCGTTTGATGTTGGCCTTGGCTCCGGCGTTGCTGTTGGGCACCGTCGCGGTCGCCCTGGCGGACAACGTCGACCGAGCGGACTGGCGCTTTGTCCTGCTCTTCACTGCCGTCGGTGCGGTGGCCTCGGCGTCGTGGCGTGTCGGCGCCGCCGCTCTAGGCGGCACGATCACGCGCGCCCACGGCGTACCGAACCGGCTGACCATGCTGGCTCGCAGCGAGCGCCGCGGCCCGATGATGGACGAGCGGACAGGTCTCCACGCCGACTGGTACTTCAAGCTCCGCATCGATGAAGAGATCGCCCGGGCGAAGCGCTACGGACAGCCGCTCACGGTGATCGGCATTAGCGCCCCTTCAAAGGAGGCGCTCGCCCAGGTCCGGCAGACGACGCAGGATTCGCTCCGGGAGGTGGACTTCGCCGGGGATCTGGGCCAGCAGGTGGCCGTCTGTCTTCCCAACACCAGCCGCAGTGGGGCCTGGAACGTCGTCGCCAGGATGACCGAATCGACCAAAGGCATCGACGTCAAGCTATCGGAGTACCCCGAGGACGGCGTCACCCTGGCCTCCTTGCTGGGCGGTGGCGCTGTCGGCGGCATACGAGACTTCGCCGCCTGACGTACGCCGCGCCCCGCTCGCCGACTACATGTCAATGCAGTGTTCCCGCAGGGGGTATCGCCACCCGATCAGCCGTGAGATACTTGCCGCCACATCCCGCAGAATCCGGGTTGTTGGGTGAGGGCATGCCACAACTTACCGCGATCGCGAAGGGCTACCGCCAGGTTTTCGACATCTCCGGCGCGACCGTCACGATCGGGCGCTCGCCCGACAATGACGTCGTGCTGCCGTTCGCCTTCATCTCTTCGCACTGGGCTCGGCTGGAGCGGGTCGGCGACGGCGCCTACCGATTCATCGACCTGGGCAAGGTCAATCCCACGTATGTCGACGGCAAGGAAGTCCGCGAGGCGCTGTTGCACAACGGCTCGGAGCTCCATGTCGGCTCGGTGAAACAGCCCGCGCTAACGCTGTCCCTGCAGGAAGATCTCGGCGACTCTACGATGACGATCCTGCTTCCGCCGGAGCCCAGCCGGCGCGCCGATGCGCGGGGGGAGAAAGACGATAACCGTACCCGCATTGAGCGTCGGCCGCGCCTCGGTGCTCTCGCTCCCGGTTCGGCGCCCGCCGCGCTCGACTTCGCTCCCGACACAGACTTCATCATCGGCCGCGACGCCTCCTGCCAGCTTCGTCTTGATGACCTGCGGATCTCCCGAAAACACGTACGCCTGACCCGCCGCGACGGGGCGGTCGAGCTGGAAGACCTGAGCGCGGCCAACGGCGTCTTCGTGAACGGCCGCCGCACCCGCCGCCACAAGCTCAGTCGGGACGACGTCATTCGTATCGGCCCGTATCGGTTTGTGTACGACGAGCAGTCGCTCGTCGGCTTCGATGATCACCGCCGCGCCCGGCTCGACGCGGTGGGCGTCCGCCGCCAGGTGGGGGACAAGGTGATTCTCGATGACGTGTCGGTATCCGTCGCGCCGGGCATCGTGTTTGCCATCGCGGGGGTAAGTGGCGCCGGCAAGACAACCCTGCTCGACGCGCTCAGTGGCGTGCGCCCGCCCGACGCCGGCCATGTGTCGATCAACGGCACCGACCTGTACAAGAACTTCGACGCCATTCAGTCGCTGATTGGGTACACGCCCCAGCAAGACATCGTGCACCTCGAGCTGCCCGTGCGGCGGGCGCTCATGTATTCGGCGCGCCTTCGGTTGCCGCCCGACGTCTCCGGCCCGGAAGCCGCCCAGCGTGTAGACGACGTTCTGCGCGACCTCGAACTGTGGAACCGCAAAGATCTCGAGGCTCGTAAATTGAGCGGGGGTCAGCTCAAACGCGTCAGCATCGCCACCGAACTCATCGCCGACCCCGGCCTCCTCTTTCTCGACGAGCCGACGAGCGGTCTCGATCCTGGCACCACTCGCGTGCTGATGGAGAAGATGCGGGAGCTCGCCCGCGCCGGCCGCACCATCATCATGGTCACGCATGATGCCGAGAGCCTGGCCGCCTGCGACCAGATGGTCTTCCTCGCCTCCGGCGGCCGCGTCGCCTTCTCCGGATCGCCGAAGGAGGCGCTTGAACACTTTGGGGTCAGTGACATCGCCGACATCTACAAGAAGGTGGAGGACGAACGCACAGCGACGCACTTGACCGGGGTCTGGCGCACCGCTCAGAGCGGCACCGCCGCCCTCACGGCCGAGCCGGAAGCGATCGCCGATCCCGTGCGTCTCAGCGGTCGCCAGCGCCAGCGCCGATCGGGCTTAAGCCAGTTCCGGGTCCTGCTCCAGCGGCGCTTCGAGATCCTCCTCCGCGATCGCCGCAATCTCGCGCTCCTCATGGTCCAGGCCCCCGTCATCGGCCTGCTCCTCGCCCTCGTTATGGGGGCCGATGCCTTCGGGGCTGTCGGGGCGCTGCCGGCGGACTCGGAGTTTCGCGAAAGCGCAGCCCGCAACGTGCCGCCGGGCGCCTTGGCCTCGGCGCTGCCACTGATCCTTGCGGCAACCGCTGTCTGGTTCGGGGCGATCAACTCCGCCCGCGAGATCGTCAAGGAGCTGCCCGTATTCCTGCGCGAACGGCAGGCTGGCCTCCGCGTAGCCCCGTACATGGCGTCGAAGCTGGTCGTCCTGGGCCTCCTCTCGGCCGTACAGGTCGCCGTGTTGCTGGCCATCGTCTGGGTCAAGGTGGATATTCCATACCGAGGTGTCTATACCTTCGGCGTCGTCGAGGTCTACGCCTCGCTCGCCCTTGCCGCTCTTGCCGGAATGGCGATAGGGCTGCTCATCTCCGCGTCCGTGACGAATGCGGATCGGGCACAGAGCCTCGTCCCCATCTTCCTGATCCCGCAGATCATCTTCGTTGGTGGGCCACTCGCCAGCTCCGTCGCCTACGCCATCTCTTCGTTCACCATCACCCGGTGGGCGATCGAAGCGGTAAAAATTGCCGTCGAGATTCCATATCGTGGCCTGCCGCGGGAACAGGCCACAGCATTCGATGGCGAAGACCTGCTCCTACGCTGGGCTGTCCTCTCGTCCATGTCACTGCTCTTTCTGATCATCGCCACGATCCTTGTGCGGGCGCGCGGAGCGAAGATATGAGGCGCCTGGCGGTGATCTTCGGAGTGCTTTTCCTCGCCGCTGGCAGCGCCTGCGTCGGGCGCGAGTTCCAGCCCGCACCAACGCCACTGCCCACGGTCAATCCGGCTGATGTCGAGACGGCGCGGATCGACACCCGTGAACTAACCGGCTACTTTACGTCCGTTGATTGCCTCGATGCCAATGGCGACCGCGAGGTACGCATGGATGACATCGAGCAGCAGGGTGCGCCCGACGTGAATCTCGACGGCGAGAGCAACGACCAGGACCACCAGGCCTTCGCCGATCTGGACATTGAGGTCGTTGGCGGAGGTTGTGGTCGGATTCGACAGTCGTTCATAAGCAAGCCATCGCCACCGGAATCCACCTGCGACAACGGCAGGCCCTTTGTTGTGATCGCAGGAGTCATCGGACAGACCAGTGGCGACGTGTTAACGCTCGAATCGGGCATGGGGCTGCGAGCCCTGTTGGCAGACATCACCAGGAAAGCCGACGAAGCCGCTCTCGCCTGGACCCTCGTGCTCGCTACTCCACAGATCGATGGCGCCGCCCAGCCAAATGCGGCCATGGAGCAATGGCTTGATGTCACCCTGTCCGCCATGCTGGCCGCGCGCCCCTGTGCCTCGCTCGTGCTCGTCGGGCACAGCCATGGCGCGGTGATGGCCTCCGCGGTCGCGGCCAGGCTGGAAGCAAAAGGCCTGAGTTCGCGGATCGCCTACGTGGCGCTTATTGACCGCGTGATCGAGCGTTACCAGGGTGAAAAGACAGCCATTCCAGAAGAACCGTTTGTCTTCAATGCGTATCAGAAGAACAGCACACCCGAGGTGCGCAATGGGATTCCCCTGCAGGCCGCGGGGCGCCATGTCACGGATCAGGATTTCAGCGGAAAGTCACCCAACGTCGCGACAACCCCCGGCGTGCCGCCGCCGACGCTCATCGATCACGAATCGATCGATGATGACCTGGACATTCGAGCCATGATCGCGAACGAGGCGATCGCCAGAGTTCAGGGCCTGGCGTCACGGTAGCCCGGCATCATGCCGCGCCCGAGAGCGCCACCTCCGGAATCGGCACGTTGTACAGCTCAGACACCAGCGCAAAGAACGCAACAACGGCCCGCGTATGCTTGCGGCTCTTGCGGAAGATCAGGGAGATCTGACGGCGCGGCATCGTCGCATTCGTCAGCGCCACCGGCGACAGGGTTCCCTGTTCGAACTCCCGCTCCGTCGATACCTTCGGCAGCATCGCGACGCCAAGCCCTTCCTCCACCATCTTCTTCGTCGCCTCGATCGTGTCCAGTTCCATGAGCGTGTGCGGCACGATGCCGTGCTGCCGGAAGACCCCCTGAATGAGCTGGTTGTAGCTCGAGCCCTTGTCGTAGAGGATGAGCGGTTCGCGCCCTACCTCCTCGATCGTCGCCTGGCGGTTGCGCGCCAGGCGATGGTTCGGCGCCGAGACCAGCACCAGGTCGTCCTCGTACAACGGCACCGTGATGACGTCGGGGTGATGCACGGTTCGTTCCAGCGCGCAGTGGACGTCGTCGCTGAGAACCATCTGCAGTACCTGTTCGGAGCGGCCTGTGTGTACGCTGACTTCGACGCCGGGGAAGCTGGTGCAATACTTCCGCAGAATCTTCGGCAGGACGTAGGTGCTCACCGTGAGAGCGGAACCCAACTTCAACGCCCCGATGTCGAGGTTGCGCATGCCTTCGATCGCGTCGCGGCCTTCCTGTAGCGTCTTCAACGCCCGGCGGGCATACGGCAAGAACGCCGAGCCCATCTCGGTGAGCCGGACGCCGCGCCCGTTCCGCTCGAACAGCGCCTCACCGAGATCGCGCTCGAGCGACTGAATTCGCGCAGTGACGGAGGGTTGCGTTAGGAACAGCGAATCCGCCGCCTTACTGAAGGAGCGGTGCTGGGCGACCTGTACAAATGCCTCGATCTGTCCGAGGTCCAAGGCAGTGCCTCGATCCATGCGTAAACGGCGCTGCCCAGCGCCGGGGTATTGGTCTCGTCTATGAGGGTGCTAGTTTGGCACCGCGAGCCGTCGATTGCAAGCGGATCAGTTAGACTGCCGGCAAATCTGGGCCGCACGCCCCGGCCCGCTTCTCCGGCCTGAACTGGGGCGCCTTCATTCCGAGCGAGAGAGACGATGTACAAGACCGACTATTGCGGCGAACTTCGCGCATCTGACGAGGGCCGGGAGGTCGTCCTGGCCGGGTGGGTCCACCGCCGGCGAGACCACGGCGGCCTCATTTTCATCGATATGCGCGATAGCCGCGGTCTCGTGCAGGTCGTCTTCCTGCCGGAAGAGGCCGCCGCCCACGCTGTCGCCTCGGAGGCGCGAGGCGAGTTTGTTCTGCGCGTCACGGGCAAAGTGCAGCGCCGTCGTGAAGGCACCGAGAACCCGAAGCTCCCCACCGGCCAGATCGAGGTGCGAGCAACGGCCGCCACAGTGATGAACTCCGCAAAGACGCCGCCGTTTGAGATCAACGACGACGACACCGAGCCGGGCGAGATCGTCCGCCAGAAGTACCGTTATCTCGATCTGCGGCGCTCGCGCATGCATAACAACATCGTCGTGCGACACCAGGTGGTGAAGTTCATCCGCGACTTCCTCACCGACCGTCAGTTCATCGAGATCGAGACCCCAGTCCTCGCGAACCCGACGCCCGAGGGCGCCCGCGACTATCTCGTCCCCAGCCGCAACTATCCTGGGAGCTTCTACGCGCTGCCGCAGTCTCCGCAGCAGTTCAAACAGCTGCTGATGGTGGCCGGATTCGAGCGGTACTTCCAGATCGCCCGCTGTTATCGCGACGAAGACCTGCGCGCCGACCGGCAGCCGGAGTTCACCCAGCTCGACCTCGAGATGTCGTTCGTCGAACAGGACGACATCCTGAACCTCATCGAGGAGCTGTATTTGGGGATGGCCGCCGCCGTGCGCCCCGACATGAACGTACCTTCGCCCTTCCCCCGCATGTCCTACGCCGAGTCGATGCGCCGGTTCGGGACAGACAAGCCCGATCTGCGCTTTGGGTTGGAGCTGGTCGACTTCACGAACGCCGTGCGCGGCACTGAGTTTGTCGTGTTCAAGAGCGCCATTGACAGCGGTGGATCCGTGGAAGGCATCTGCGTGCCGGGCGGAGAGTCGTTCTCGCGCAAGGAACTCGACGCCCTTACCGAGACGGCGAAGTCCCTGGGTGCAAAGGGCATGGTCTCCCTCGCCTTCACTGCTGATCCTGCTGCGGCTACCGAAGAACAAATGCGCTCGCCGGCGATGAAGCACCTCGGCGCAGACATGGCCCGGACCATCGGCAAGCTCGCGGATGCGAAGGCCGGCGACCTCGTGCTGATGGTTGCCGGTGCCGGCGGTGTGCCGGCGAAGGAGCCCGGGTCAGCGGCGCGCGTGAAGCCCGCGCTCGATGCCCTGCGGCGTAGCGTGGCCGCAAAGCTGGGGCTGACTGACCGGAACACCCTGGGATTCGCCTTCATCATCGACTTCCCGCTGGTCGAATGGAACGACGACGAGGAGCAGTGGAACGCTTCGCACCATCTCTTCACCTCCGTCCATGCTGACGACTTGGGACTGCTCGAAAGCGACCCCGGCTCGGTACGAAGCAACGCCTACGACATCACCTGCAACGGGTGGGAGATCGGCAGCGGCAGCATCCGCATCCACAATCGCGAGATGCAGGAGCGTATCTTCAAGCTCTTGAACATCAGCGAGGAAGACGCGCAGACGCGCTTCAGCCACATGCTCGAGGCGTTTCAGTACGGGGCCCCGCCCCACGGCGGGATCGCCCCCGGCATCGACCGCACGGTAGCGCTCTTCGCCCAGGAGAGCGATATCCGGGACGTCATCGCCTTCCCCAAGACCAAGAGCGCACAGGACCTAATGACCGGCGCCCCGCTGCCGGTGGAAGCTGCGGCGTTAGACGTTGTCGGGATCCAGTTGAAGCCGCTAGCACCCTGACCTCGCGCGCAAGCTTACTTGATGCGCGTCTCAATGAACCACGCGTTCACATCCGCAAAGCGCGTCGCGTTGGTGTACAGAAGCCTCGGCTCGAAGCCCCGCAGGTCGCCCGACTGCACATACACGAACGACGGCGCGAACAGCGGCAGCGACGGCATCCCGCTGATCAGATAGCCGTCGAACAGTGAATAGAGGTCTTTCCTCCTCTGGATATCTGTCGTTTGGCGCGCGCGTACCAGGACGTCGTCGATGCGCGCGTCACTGTAGCCACTGAGGTTCAGCCCCGGCGACAGCGTTTGGCTGCTGTGCCAGAAGGCGTACGGGTCCGGATCCGGCCCCGGATCGATCAGCACCAGCGCCGCCTCGAATGCGCGTGGGGTGAGGTACTCGTCCAGCAGGGCGCCAGGCTCGACCGGCGTCACCTCGGCCACCACGTCGATCGCCTTCAGTTGGTGCGCGATGTTCTGGGCGATCGCGACACGCTGCGGGTCGTTCGCCACCACGATCGTGAATTCCAGACGCACGTTGTCGCTGCTCGATCGCACGCCGTCCCGCGCCCGAAAGAATCCCTCGACCTCTAACGCCGTCGCCGCTGCGCCCGGATCGAAAGGCGGCATCGTGACATCGATAGCTGCCCACGAGCCGGACGATGTTCCCGTCGTCGATGGAACACCGCGCCCGTCAGCGGCTTCCTTGACTAAGGTCTCTAGATTGATGGCCTGGTAGAGCGCTCGCCGTACGTCGTCATCCTTGAACATCGGTGATCGCGTATCCAGATACAGCATGTAGTAAGGGGCGGCAGGAAGATCGTGGATCAGCCATCGGTCATCGTCCCGCAAGAACGTGACATCGTCGCCTGACGCCGCGTTGTCCAGCAGGCCGCCATCGATCGCCCCATCGCGAAGCGCGCCACCCAACTCCGCTGGCGTGGCATAGACGCGAAACTCGAACTCGGCGACGTGAGGTGGCCCCAGGTAGTAGATCGAGCTTGACCCCAGGCGCGTGTTGCCCGCAGCGTCGCGTGAAGCGAACTCGTACGGTCCGGTGCCGACAGGCTGCAGATTGAAGGGCGCATTGTAGAGCTGCGCCGCGTCCAGTTCTCCAAGCAGGTGACGAGGCAGTATGCCGGTCGTCATCCAGGCCAGGAACGGGCTATACGTCTGCTCCAGCTGGAACTCGACCGTCAACGGATCCCGTGCCGTCACGATCACGCCCTGCATGAGCTGCGCAAGCGCCGGATCGCCCCTGAACGCCGGGTCGGCGATCGCGCGATAGGTGAAGACGACATCTTCCGCGTCCAGGTCGTTGCCGTCATGCCAGGCGATGCCCTGGCGTAGATGGAAGACGTACCGCTGACCGTTGTTGGTGATCTCCCAGCGCTCGGCGAGATCAGGCAGTGGCGTGCCGTCGGGGCCGAGGCGTACCAGGCCGCTGTAGATAAGTGCGGCGAGATCGGCGTCGGTGGGGTTGGCGGCGGCGAAGAGGGGGTTGATGCGTTCCGGCGCCCGCAGCACCCCTTCTGTGTACGAGCCGCCGCTCGCGGGAACCGCCTCGCCTCTGGGGTTCTCCAGCGTGAACCACCAGAACACGCCGACGGCAAGCACACCGGCGACAAGCGCACCGAAGATCGGCCACCGAGTCTGCGTGAGCGGCACAACGGCCTCGCCAGGGTGGTGCTAGATAGTCTGCTGGACGGACCATGCGGAGATGACGAGAAAGACGACCGCCAGCACAATGGTGAGTTGAAACAGCGTTTTCTCGATGCCGCGGCGTGTCCGGAAGCTCCCGCCGCCGCTGCTTCCGCCAAAGATCCCGCCGACATCGGATCCCTTCGCCTGAAAGAGAATCACCAGCGAAAGTACGATGGCCACGAGGATCTGGGCGACGTGAATGTAGTCAATGAATTCCATGGAGCCTCCTCCAACGGGGCCGCAGCATTAAACCACAACCTTCGTACCGAGATCAAAGATTGCCTCACGGTAGCGCCGGCGTGGGCGTTCAGTGGACTGTAGCGCGGGCTTTTCAGTCCGCGCGGGTTCATTCGGAAGCTATCCGGGGTGGGCAAAACACCTCGCCCGTCCCCGAGGAATCGACCGCGCCCGCCAAGCTCACATCGCGCGCAACAGGCGAATACGCTCCGCCATCGGCGGGTGTGTGCTGAACATGCCGTTCAGGAGCGATTTGTGCTCCCTCAGCGGATTCTCGATGTACAGGTGCGCCGTCGCCTTGTTTGCCGCCTCCAATGGCTCCTGATCGGCGCTGATCTTCTCCAGCGCCCGCGCCAGGGCGTCGGGGTTCCGGCAGAGCAACGCCCCCGATGCGTCCGCGAGATACTCCCGCTGGCGAGAGATCGCCAGATGGATGAGCTGTGCCGCGATGGGCGCCAGTATCGCGAGGGCAATGGCTGCGATGGCGATGATCGCCGCACCGCCTCCACCCTTACCCTTGTTGCTTCCCCGCGAGCCCGCTCCAAACCAGGCCCAGCGCATCGCGAAGTCAGCGAGCAGCGCGACGATGCCCAGCAGGACAACCGTGATCGTCATCACGCGGATGTCGTAGTTGCCCACGTGCGACATCTCGTGGGCCATCACCGCTTCCAGCTCCGACTTATCGAGCTTGTCCATCAGGCCGCGTGTCGCGCAGACGGCGGCGTGCTTGGGATCGCGGCCGGTGGCAAAGGCGTTTGGAGCGCTGTCTTCGATGACGTAGACCTTTGGCATCGGCAACCCGGAGCCGATGCTGAGGTTCTCGACGATCCGGTACAGCTCCGGCTCCTGGTCCTTCGTTACCTCTTTCGCCCCACTGACACCGAGCGCCACGCTGCTGCTGGCGTAGTAGCTGATCAACGCCCACACAAGTAGGCCAGCGAATACGAACGGCATGATCTGCCACGATCCACCGAAGGCGAAGGAGAGAGCTGTCACCAGCCCGCCAATGATTAGCACGAACAGCGCCATCATCAGCCACGTCTGCCGCTTGTTCGTGCCGATGCGGTCGTAGATAAGGACAGGCTGCGCGCCCTCGGGCAGCGGATCGACAGTTGCCATCGAGGGTTAGGGCGCCGTCGCTGGAGGAGGCGCCGCTGGTGGGTTTGCGAACGACACCTGCACGTCCTGTCGCGCCTCGTCCTCCGCCTCGAAGAACTCCGCCGGTTCGAAGTTGAACATGTTCGCGAAGATGACCGTCGGGAAGGTCGCGGTCTTCTCGTTATAGCTCAGCACGTTCGAGTTGTAGAACTGGCGCGAGTAGGCGATCTTCTCTTCGATGTCCGAGAGTTCGCGCTGGAGTTCGAGGAAGTTTTCGTTCGCCTTCAAGTCCGGATAGGCCTCGGCCACAGCAAACAGCGACCGCAGCGTCTGCGTCAGCATATTATTGGCCTGCGCCGCCTCCCCCGGGGACCCCGCCTGCTGCAGCATCGCCCGCGCGCGCGTGACGTTCTCAAAGACCTCACGCTCGTGAGTGGCGTAGCCCTTGACCGTCTCCACCAAGTTCGGCACCAGTGATGCGCGTCGCTTCAGTTGCACATCGATGCCCGACCAGGCCTCCTTCACCCGAAGCCGGGCGCGCACAAGGCCGTTGTACATACCGACGATGATGAAGCCGAGAACCAGAACGACGACGGCGACCACGCCGAGTGTGATCCAGGTAGCCAAGCTGCGCCTCCCTTCGCTGTGAGCGATTTCACAGATTCTAGCACGCTGGCGTCTCCAAGGATGTGTACGGCCTCGCCCTATGCGTTGACCCAACGCGTCGCCGTTGACGCCTGAGAGCACTGGCCGATACGATGGACACACCTTCCAGGGGGCGGTTAGCTCAGTTGGCTAGAGCGCTACGTTGACATCGTAGAGGTCACTGGTTCGAGTCCAGTACCGCCCACCATGCTCCTCACGGGCATTCCATGACCGATGAATGGGTAGTCTACGTTCTCAGAAGCGTTAAAACGGCCGGCTGTACACGGGGTCGACCAACGACCTCACGCGACGCCTTGAGGAACATGCAAGGGGATATTCTCCGTATACGCGAAATGCAGGGCCGTTCGACTTGATCTATCACGAACCGCAGCCGGATCGTGCGGCTGCTCGACGCAGAGAGCGGTTCCTGAAGACGGGCGTAGGACGTGAAGAACTGGGTCGTTTGGTCGGACGGCGCCCGTAGGCTAGCGCGGTCGCCGACGGCGACAGGTCACTGGTTCGAGTCCAGTACCGCCCACCATCTTTCGAGCGGAGTCGGCAAACGCTTGACACCTTCGGTCTCCGCGCCGTAGGCTCTACCCAGAACGCCGCACCTGCGGCTTACAACTACGGGAGGAGGAGGTGCCTGATGACCGAATATGCCATTGCCCAGGCACCGTCGCGCTCCCGGAAGGCCATCGCCTAGCACCGCCGTCATCTGACGCCGCAGGCCGCCTCTTGGGCGGCCTTTTGTTTTCCTACCCGCGCGACTTGGCCCAGCAGCAAATGTGAGCAGGCATCGCCGTCTCCTGGCAGACGTCGACGCCCGTTTAGGAGGTATCTGCCATGTACAACCCACACGCCCGCGAGAGCGCCGCCTACCTATCCGTCAATCCACACACAAGGGGAACTCACCTTGGGACTAAACAGAGTGAACGAAGATCTCGCTGATCTCGATGCCTTCATCGCCTCCGCCACCATCGCCGAGATCCTCGGCGTCGTAAAGAGCGGCAAGGAAGCCACCGTCTACTGCGTGCGTGGCGGCGACGTTTTCGCCGGCAGACTCATCGCGGCAAAGGTCTACCGCTCCCGCAAGGTGCGGCAGTTCGCGAACGCGGCGGTGTATAACGCCGGACGGCTGCGGCAACGTCACCGGCGCGAGGAGCGGGCGATGGAGACTCGCACCCGCTTCGGACAGGAACTCGCGTTCGGGAAGTGGGTCGCAGACGAGTACGAGACCTTGCGCTTGCTCCACAATGCCGGCGTGTGCGTCCCCGAGCCGCTCTCGATGACCGATCGCATCATCCTCATGGAGTACATCGGCGATGAGGAAGATCCCGCTCCGACGCTGACGAATATCGACCTGGAGCAGGGAGAGGCGCAAGGATTGTTCGACCTTCTGATTCGAAACATCGAGCTGATGCTGTCGTGCGATCGCATCCACGGCGACCTCTCCCCCTATAACGTCCTCTACCACGACGGGGCGGTACGGATCATCGATGTGCCGCAGGCCGTGGATCTCCGGTTCAACCCGAACGCCCTCGATCTGCTGAATCGCGACCTGGACAACATCTGCCGACATTTCCAACGGTTTGGAGTGCAGGCCGACGCCTCGCGTTTCGCACGCAACCTCTGGGACCGGTACCTGCGCTCGGAACTGTGAGCGCGAGAAGGGGGTTCGTAGGCCACTGCGAGCCCCCTTCTTTCTACCCTATCGCCTTCTTACTGGAACACGCCCGGGCACGTCCCGTCGACCGCCGCCAACACGTGCGTGAAGACGGTGGCATCGTCGTCAGCCCGCTGTGGGTAACACCGATCACTTGCTTGAAGTTGGCCCCGCGGCCCAGCCGCGACGAGGCTCGGGAGGATGGGCTGTGTGGGGTTACTGGGGACGGACGTAAGCCCCGCACGAGGCGAGGCCTACGCCACACAGGCAAAGGAAGGAGGTAGCCGGATGACCGTCCCTGCACGACGGTCCGCCGCTACCAAGATCGTCGGTCGTTGGTGTTGGATCTGTTGGCCGCAGGCAGGTTCCTGCACTGATTTAACACTTGGCCGCGCATCGGGTGCCCGGCACGTTGCAGCCGTATACTCGAACGATGAAGAACGACCTCAGACGCCGCATCATGAAGCTCTCCTGGCGCAACAAGCTGACGCTGGCGGGAAGATTCGTCCGCCACCCAGAGGTGCCGGCCCGGGCGAAGGCGGTGATGCCAGCGACCATGCTCTACCTTGCCTCACCCATCGACCTGATCCCGGACTTCATCCCTGTGCTGGGACAACTCGACGACATCCTCGTGTTGGGCCTCGCGCTCGGCCTCGTGGTGTCGCTGACCCCGAGGGACGTGCTGGAAGACCTGATCGATGGCGTGGAATACCGGGGCGGCGTGTCGTACTGACGCTCCTGCCCCCGAACCGGAGACGAACGACGATGAGACAGCCACTTGTAACCTCGCACGCCGCTTGTAAGGGCCACGCCCCGGAGAACACCCTCGCCGGCATCGAAGCCGCGCTGCGCCTGGGCGCTGATGCGATTGAGATCGACGTGCACTGCACTGCGGATGGCGTCCCCGTGCTGATCCACGATGAGACCGTGGATCGCACGACCGACGGCACCGGCAACATCCATGACATGCCGCTCGAAGTCGCCCGAGCCCTGGACGCCGGCGCCCGGCAGTTCGCGCCCAAGTTCGAAGGCGCACGTATTCCCACGCTCGCCGAGGTGCTGGAACTCACGCGCGGGAAGGCGCTGCTGCAGATCGAAGTCAAGCAGACCGGCATCGAGGAGCAGGTGGCACAGGTCGTGCGAGACGCCGCCGCCATCGCCGACTGCGAGGTGCACTCATTTTGGCCGCAGGTAGTCCGGGCGATGCGCGAAACCGAGCCGCGCATGGCCGCCGCGCTGCTCACCGACGGCCGCCGGATCGTTGACTGGCACGACTTCTTCGGGTTCGCGCTCTCGATTAATAGTCAGGGCGTCAGTGTCTACTACGCCTTCGCCACGCCGGAGATCGTCCGCATGGGCCAGCGCCGTTCGCTGACCTTCATGACCTGGACCGTGGACGACGAGAGGGATATGGCGGCGATGTGCGACGCCGGCGTCGACAGCATCTGCAGCAACTTCCCCGACCTCGTGCGCCGCGCCGTGAACGCCCGCCCATCATCAGGACGATAGCCGCATCCAGCGTATCGCGCGCCCGTCGCCGATTCTGTAGAATCAGGTATCGCACGGGTGTAGCTCAGTTGGAAGAGCAGCGGTCTCCAAAACCGCCGGTCGGGGGTTCGAGTCCCTCCACCCGTGCCACTGTTTGGCTTTTCGTACGTTCCCGTGCCATCGGTTGCTGCCGCGTGGTGCTTCGGATTTACAGGTCGAGCATGCGCTCGGCGCGGTCCAGCTGCCGGGGGACATCCTCAGGGCGGTAGCGGATCGCCCAGTCCGTGCGACGGAGCGCCATGTGCGCGACGTACGCCCGCAGCACGTGCGGCTCGACGAGTGCCTCGACCCGATCCCAGATCTGCTGGCCGTGACCGTCGAGGTCGAACGCGAATTCCACCAGGTCGTAGTGGACGAGCCCGCTCGTCGGGAACCATGAGGGCTCGGCGTCGGCGCCGATCGACTCGACGAAGTCGAGGATGCGCCGGGCGCGATCGGAGTGCGCCCGGAGCGAGTCGTGCTGCGCCCAGCCGTCCTCGCCGACCGTGAGGGTGTGGATCACGGACTCACCCCACCCCTGCAGCGCTGGTGCCGGCCGTGGACCGACGATGCCGGCTGCGGCGCTGACGCACTCGATCATCCGGTCGACTAGCTGCGGCGGCCAGACCGCGAACGATCGTCCCGGCAGCACCTGCTGTGCGGAGAGCGTCCACCCGTCGACGGCGCGCACGAACCGGTACTTGGGCACGGGCACGCCACGCGAACGCAGCACGTCGAGCGCGGGCAGGAGCACGGCGTAGCGGTCGGCCACGCCCTCGTCGGCGAACCACTTCAGCACGACGCGCTCACCATCGGCAGCGATGGCGAACCACGCGCCGCCCGACTCGCCCCCGGGTGCACGGCCCTCCAGCTGGAAGCCGAGGTCGTCGCGCAGCTGCTCCGCGTTCACGAACAACTCCGTATGTGCTCGCAGCACGAATCTGACCGCCCGGCTTGCGGAACCTCAGCGCAGCCATGGCCGCTTAGCTTCGCGCGTTGTCACCGGCGAGGGCAGCCACCCGCTCCTCTTTCCGCCGCTCCGCGTCCAGACGGCCCAGGTCTGCCGCCCCGCTCATGTCGGCGAAGCGCATGGCCGCGGCGACCGCCCGGTGACCAGCGACGTCACTGATCCGGCGCAGCATCTCCTGGCACACCCAGCGATAGGCGGGATGTCCCTGCGGCGAGGTCCGGAGTTCGATCATCTGCATCGCCTCGCGCGCATTCATCTGCATGTAGAAACGGATGCGGTAGGCCATCGGCAGAGCGTACGGCGCGACAGCACGAAGTCCTGCGTCGCGAAGATCGCCGTAGAGCGCCGCACACGAACTCATCACCCTTCGCCAGTCGTCTTCTCCACCAAGCTCGATCATCTCACTGGGAACGTCGAAGCCTAGGTTCGGCGACAGCGGTTGCCAATCGAGCGTCAGCATGCGATGCCGCTGCAAATCCCTGAAGGCGCCATAGTCGGTGACAATCTCAAACCGGTATGACGTGCGCTCGAACGCGCGTCCCGGCCGGTGACGGCGGTTCGTGCGGTTGCCGACGTAGGCTTCCAAGAGCCGTTCCCGTTCGGAGGACGTCAGGCGCCTGGCCGCATCGAGGAGAGCGGCATCGCCGACCTCGGCGTGAGCGTACATCGCCGCTGCCAGGATCTTTACCTCTCCGTCCGGATCGAAGTCCGTCAGCCGCACATACGGTCCGCCTGGATTGTCGGGCACGGCTCCTGAAAGCAGATCCGATGTCAGGCTGGCCGTGTCGTCCGCCGTCTGACGCATGTACCGGGACCATTCGCGACCGCGATCCTCACGATCGACCCGCCGCATGAACACGGGGATGACCTGGCGAAGCTCCTGAAGGATGCGCACGCCCGCCGTCCGCGCTTCGGCAAGGGGGTGGTCCTGAAGGTGCAGGAGCAGCGATTCAAACCCCTGCGCGGAACCGAAGATGCCGACATTGGCCGTGGTGGCCGCCGGCAGCAGCCCGCGCAAGATGTCGCACGTCTTCGCCCGGATGCTCAGCCGATACGCGGTCTTGGTATCGCCATCTGCTTTGGGGAATCGCTCGCGAAGGTAACCTTCCACGCGCTCGAACCAGTTGGCGTACGTCTCGAAACACTGGTCCATCACCGCGGCGTAGCGTTCGCGCAGTGGCGAGCCAGCAAGCTCTGCCGGCGTGTGATACCGCCACCGATCGTCTCGTTTCTGGTTGTAAGGGATGTAGCGCGTCGATTGTTCGAGGTAGGACAGCAGGCGTCCCCACTCCAGGATCTTGGTAAGGATATTGGAGGCGTTTTCGACGGCGACGTGGACGCCGACAAGCTGGGCGACCGAGTCATCGCCGTACTCGACGAGGACGCGTTCGTACAACTCCTCGGCGCGCGTGACACCAGCGGACGAATCGGCTTGAGGGTTAGCGGGAGCTTCGGGGACGAGTCCATCGTTGTAGAACTCGTCGAGAAAGAGTCTGCGTAGTGACTTTGGAGATCGGGAGTAGCGCGCGAACAGCGCGCCCTTAACGACATCGGGGAGATCGGTGAGTGCGAAGACCGGCTCATCGACGTTGGAGAAGTGCTGGCTCAGGACGGCGCGCTCGGCATCGGTATAGGACCCTTCGGACGTCATCACACCCTCGCCTTGTTGCTCCTGCCTGCCTGGCTCGATCATACCATCGAGGAGGAGAACGCCCTCCTGCTGCTCCGGCTGGGTTCACCTCACCGAAGTCTTCGACCGGAGAGCCTTTCGCCTGGTCGTGAGGCATCGGCGCGGCGCGGCTCCATGCGCCAGCGCCTCCTTGCTGGCACACTGTGCCTCCCGGCCGTACGCTAGCGGGCCGTGTACTGAGGAGACACATGACTACGATCACCGGACTCACCATGCTCGATGTGAGAGCGCCGACCTCCCGTACGCTCGCCGGGTCCGACGCCATGCACACCGACCCCGATTACTCGGCGGCGTATGTGGTACTGGAGACGGACGGCGCGCTGCAGGGCCAGGGCATGACCTTCACGCTGGGGCGGGGGAACGAAGTCGTGCTGGCCGCCGTGCGGGCCCTGGCGCCACAGGTCGTGGGACTGACGCTCGACGACATCCGCGGCGACATGGGCGGATTCTGGCAGCGCCTGACCAGCGAGTCGCAACTGCGGTGGATCGGCCCGGAGAAGGGCGTCATCCACCTGGCGACGGCGGCGATCACCAACGCTGCCTGGGATCTCTGGGCGAAGGCCGAGGGCAAGCCCGTCTGGAAGCTCGTCGCCGCTATGACGCCGGAGCAGATCGCCTCTTGCATCGACTGGCGCTACCTCTCCGATGCCCTTACCCGCGATGAGGCCGTCGAGATGCTCCACGCGAAGCAGGCGACGCGGCTCGAGCGCGAGGCGGAGATGTTGCGCGACGGTTACCCGGCCTACATCACCTCCGTCGGCTGGCTCGGATATCCGGACGAGAAGCTGCGCGCCCTCTGCCGCGAGTCGCTCACGGCGGGATGGACGCGCTTCAAGATGAAGGTTGGCCGCAACAGCGAGGACAATGTCCGCCGCGCCGCCTTGATGCGCGAAGAGATCGGCGAAGACGCTCTGCTGATGGTCGACGCGAACCAGGCTTGGGATGTCGGCGAGGCGATCGAGTACATAAACGCCCTGCAGCCGTATCACCCGCTGTGGATCGAGGAGCCTACGTCGCCGGACGACGTGCTGGGCCACGCCGCCATTCGCCGGGCCGTGAAGCCGATCGGCGTCGCGACTGGCGAGCATGCGCACAACCGGGTGATGTTCAAGCAGCTACTTCAGGCCGGCGCGATCGACTTCTTGCAGATGGACAACTGCCGGCTCGGCGGCTTGAACGAGGTGCTGGCAGTCTTGCTATTGGCCGCGAAGTTCGGCGTGCCGGTCTGTCCGCATGCCGGCGGCATCGGCTTGTGCGAGTACGGACAGCATGTCTCGCTCATCGACTACATCGTGGTCAGCGCGTCGCTGGAGAACCGCATGCTGGAGTTCGCCGATCACCTGCACGAACACTTCGTCGATCCGATCGTGGTGCGGAACGGACGGTACATGCCGCCGACCACGCCCGGGTTCAGCATCGAAATGCTGCCGGAGTCGCTGGCGGCGATGGCGTGGCCTGGCGGCAGTGAGTGGACTGCGGCGGCTAAGGCGGAGCCGATCGCATGAGCCGCGCCTGCTTGTCCTCTACGAAACGATAACGACCGGCTGATCGGCGTTGCGCACGACGTGGTCAGAGACGGAACCGAGCAGAGCCCGCGTGAGGCCAGCGCCGCGTCGGCCGACGACGATGGCGGCCGCGCCCTCATCGTTGGCGACGCGGACGATCTGTTCACCGGGGCTACCATACGCGACGACGGTACGAGGTTGGATTCCGGTGATCGCCAGCGCCTCGCGTGCGGGCGCGGTGTACGCATCAATCCGGCGGCGCTGCTCCGCTTCCTCTGCGGGCGAGCGAGGTTCGGCCTCGTGCGCTTCCACCGCCACAAGGACGACATCGGCGCTGAGGCCCCACGTCCGTACAACGTAGTCGCTGATGCGGCGGCCGGCGTCGGAGCCGTCACAGCCGACCACGACGCGGGTAACGCCCGGAGCGGCGGCGGTTTCGGACACCGCCTTCGGGAGGCTCTGTTCACGATGCCGTGTGCCGATGAGCGCGACGATCGCGATCGGCCCCATGACGGCGGCTAGGAACAGCCAGCCGAACGGATCGTGCCCCCAGCGCCCCGCAACGTAGCCGACGATAAGCATGCTTACGAGGACGACCGCAAGCCAGATGGAGATTGCGACGAACATATCGGCCATTGGTCCCCCTAATCGCCAGCCCATGCTGCCAGCATCGACGCATGGTAGCAGGGCCACCGGCGATGGCACCCGCGTGCGGAACCTGCCTGGGCCGTTAGAGCCGGTAGGCCTCCATCGCGCTGCCGCCATAGACGGCAGCCTGCTCCCTGGGTGAGAGACGGGCGATGTAATCAAGCACCAACCCGGTCACGCTCCCGTAGCTGCCGGCCAGTGTGCAGACGGGCCAGTCCGAGCCGATCATGCATCGCTCCGGCGTGAAGGCTTCGAGGACGACCTCAATGTACGGCGCGAAATCGGCAGGACTCCAGTTGTTCCAGTCGGCTTCGGTGACCATGCCGCTGAGCTTGCAGTAGACGTTGCCCTGTCGGGCGAGTGCCTGCATCCCGGTGCGCCATGCGTCGATGTTGGTGCGACCCGTCGTGTGGCTGTTGATATCCGGCTTGGCGATATGGTCGATGACGAACGGCTGGCGGGGGAACGCCCGCACAAGCTCGATCGCCTCCGGAATCTGCCGCTCGTAGATCAAGACATCGTAGGTCAGGCCGCAGCGTTCGAGGGCGGCGATGCCGCGGCGGAAGGCGGCCCCGGCCATGAAACCGTCCGGCTCTGACTGCACGATGTGTCGCACACCGCGCAGCTTTGGCCGCTGCGACAGTCGTTCGAGATCACCCTCGACATTGAGTGCGAGTAGGTCGACCCAACCGACGACGCCGCGGATGAACCCATGCTCCTCGGCCAGCGCGAGCAACCACTCCGTCTCCGCAGCATCCTGCTGGGCCTGCACCGCCAGGCAGCCGCCGAAGCCGTTCGCGATCAACAACGATTCGAGATCGGACGGCAAGAAGTCACGCTTCAGTACCGCCATGCTGTCATCGATCCAGGCATGGGTGTGCGGACTGTAGCGCCAGAAGTGTTGATGGGCGTCGACACAATCGGACGACATCGTCACTCCTCTGGGACGGGCGTACCGCCGCTGGCACTGGAGATGTAGCAGGCTTCGACGACCGCCATCGTGCGCAACGCATCCTCGACGGGTGAGACGAGCGCGGTGGCCTCTCCGGAAAGGAAGCGCTGGAGGTTCGACATCGGGCCCTCGAAGGCCTCAGTGAACCACGATCCCCGCAGCGGCACCGGCGTCCACACGTCGCTGCCACGCCGGGAGAACTCGAGTTCATCCGATTCACCATCCGGATAGTTGAGGTTCACGCCCATCTTCGCGCGCGCCGCTGCTTCCGTGCCCTCGACGCGGAGTTCTGAGGCTGCATGCTTGGGGCCGAACTCGTGCGTGTGGTTCAGCGTCAGGCTGCAACGGATCATGTCGCCGTAGTCGAGGATGATGCTCGTGCGCACATCAGGAAAGCCGTCGAGATCGGGATAGCGCGCGCCGCGACAATAGACACCGGCCGGTTCGCCGGCGATCGCCCGGATCAGGTCGAGGTAGTGGATGGAATGCATCAACACCTCGAGGCGCGGGACGCCGTGCAGGAACTCCCAGTACCGCCACGGCGTGTGGAGATTGATGCGCACGTCGATGTCCGTGATCTGTCCCAGGGCGCCGCGGTCGATGGCGTCGCGTAGGGCCAGCATGTTGGGCGCGAAGCGCAGCTGGAAGTTCACCGCCGCCGTCAGGTGTTTCTCGCGGCACAGGTCGCGGATGCCACGCGCTTCTTCGAGATCGCGTCCGAGCGGCTTCTGGATCAGCACGCCCGCCCCGGCAGGAACACGCGCGAGCACGCCGAGGATCTCCCCGGGCGGGACGGCGATGTCGAACACGGCGTTCGGGATCGCGCAGGCCTCGTCGAGCGACTCGAGCACACGCGGCAGGTCGAACTCGGCAGCGCGCTCTGTGGCCGCTTCCCGCCGAACGTCGAAGATGCCGACGACCGGGAATCCGAGTCGGCGGTAAGCCGGCAAATGCGAATCGCGGACGATGCTGCCGGCACCAATCACCACGATCGGCCGCGGGCTCGCCGGCAGCGGCCATCGCTGAACCAGATCCGGCGGAGGAAGCTCGCTCATCGAAGAGTCGCCGTTGGAGACCCCGGCCGCCTTATCGCTGAGGTCGAACACCTGGCGCATCGTCCCCCACCATTCGCCCGGCTGGGCTTCTGGTGCGGGTTCCTGTAGCGACTCCATCAGGCGCTGCCACTCGCCCGCGCGGGGCGTCTGCGCCTCATAGCGCGCGAAGTCACGGGCGATATCAAAGCCGTCGTCCGTCTCCATGTGCATAAAGAGCCGCCGCCCGAGCAGCCAGATCCGCATCTGCTGGATCCCCATGGCTCGCAAACCCTGCTCGACCTCCGGCCAGATCGCCGCGTGCTCAGCCACGTATCGCTCGGCTACCCCCGGTTCGTCCTTGAGGAGAATTGTCAACGCAATATGTTTCACGTGAAACAATCCGTTCATGCGCTATCGCATTTGGTTTCAGAAAACGAGCACGCCACCGTCGATCGGGTAGCACTGGCCGGTAATGAACGACGCTTCGTCGCTACAGAGGTACAGGGCCAGCGCCGCCACCTCGGCTGGACGCCCCATCCGCCCGATCGGCTGGTACTCGCTGAGCTGCTGGAACATCTCCGCTTCCCGGCCCGGATACGTGTTCTTCAGGTAGCCGTCGACGAACGGCGTATGCACGCGAGCGGGGGCGACGCAGTTGCAGCGGATGTTCTGCTTCACGTAGTCCACGGCGATAGAGCGCGTCATCGCCAAGACCGCTCCCTTGCTCATCGAGTACGCGAAGCGATCCGTGAGGCCGATGAGCGAAGCGATGGAGGCGAGATTGAGGATGACGCCACCGCCGTGCGTGATCATGTCCCGCACCGCCGCCTGCGAACAAAGATGCAGCCCCTTCACATTCACGGCGTAGATGCGGTCGAGGTCGGCTTCCGTCGTGCTCTCCACCGTGCCGATGTGCGCGATCCCCGCATTGTTCACGAGGATATCGATCCGGTCACCAAGCGCGACAACGCGCCCAAATGCGGCGGCGACCGACGCCGCATTGGACACATCGCAGGCCACGACATCCGCCGTCCCGCCCGCCGCACGGATGCGATCGGCGGTCTCCGCCCCTGCGTCCTCGTTAAGTTCGAGCACGAATACCCGCGCCCCCTGCTGCGCAAACGTAGCCGCGATCGCCGCCCCAATGCCGGACCCCGCCCCAGTGATCACCGCGTTCTTGTTGTCGAGTCGAAACATGCGGGGAGCATAGCCGAAACCGCGCGATCTGACCCGTCCCGATAGGGCGACCCGCCCGGGTTGTAGGGGCATGCTGCGGCATGCCCGACTGCGTCCATCGCCGAGCGCGAATCCGAACCCCACGGACCTCCGCGCCCTCTGCGGTGAATGAAATCTTGGCTCTGAAGGCGTATGATAGGCCGCAGGAGACCACAGAAGGAGGACCCATGGCCCGGCACGACGTCCGCTTCAACATCCCCGAACGCAAGCTCGGCAACAGCGACATCGAGTTCACGGTGTACAGCGACGATACTCGCCTCGGCGTCCTCAAAATCAGCAAAGGCGCTCTCGTCTGGCGCTCCGCCAACAAGAAACGCGGCCACATCGTCGCCTGGGACACCTTCGACCGCCTCGCCCGCGAACACGGCCGCCGGGAGCCTGCGCGGCCGTCGTAGCTGCGAACCGAAGCCCGCTACAATGCCTGCTCGACCGTGTGCGCAGACAACGCGCGCCGACGGAGGATATGATGGCCGACTGGTACGACCACATTGATGATGAGCGGAAGGCGTTCATCGAGCGCCAACACATGTTCTTCGTCGCCACCGCTCCCACTGATCCTGCGGACGGATTCCCCAACCTCTCACCCAAGGGCCGCACGCTCCTCCGCGTGCTGGGACCAAATCTCGTCGGCTACCTCGACTACCCCGGAAGCGGCAACGAGACGGCGAAACATACCGCCGAAAACGGTCGCATCACCCTGATGCTCTGCAGTTTCGAAGGCCCGACCGGCATCGTCCGCTTGTACGGCCGTGCGCGGAGTGTGGACCTGGACGATCCTGCATTGCGCCAATACCGCGACGCCTTTCAGGACGACTTTCATCCCTTTGTGCGCCAGGCTTTCTTCATCGACGTCGAAAAGCTCCAAACCTCCTGCGGCTATGCCGTCCCCAACATGCAGTACGTCGCCGACCGCCTGACCCTCGACAAGTGGTGCGATAACAAGCTCCGTCCGCGAGAAATGATAGAGGGCGTCCCCCAGGCCGGCCCGCTGTTCGAGAAGTCCGGCAAGGTGCGAGCCTAACGCGCGGCGAACAGCGCGCCGTCCGCCGACGCAGCCCCATATATGAAGCCGTTATACTTCCAGCGTCACCACTCGAGCGGGGGTAGCTCAATTGGCAGAGCGCTAGCCTTCCAAGCTGGATGTTGAGGGTTCGAGCCCCTTCCCCCGCTCCAACAACCAATTCTGAATCTAAAATACGGTCCAAGGACGTCTCAAAGCGCGAACGGGCGAGTTCGCGACCACGAGACTGTTTCGTCGTTGTCTCCTGGTCTTGATGCGTCTGGTGGTCTGCCGTGACGGACAGTCTCGGACAGCGGAAGGACTTTAGCTCATCATGCCCAAGAAGACTCGTTGGTCAACCATGAAAAAAGATACAACGCCCCTCGCCAAGCTCAGAGCCGAGTTTCTCGTCTACAACAAGACGACGGGCAAGTCGCCCGCTACGGTAAACTGGTACGAGCAGATCCTCAGACCCTTCGAGCATTGGCTTGGCTCAGAAGCCAGTCTCGGGGATATCACCATCGCCGGCGTTCGAGGCTACATCGCCCACCTTCAAGACCGCACGACCCACCACATCAACAACCGCTTCTACAAGAGCCACGAGGGCAAACTGTCATCGACCTACATTCATGGGATCGTCCGAGGGCTCCGCGCCTTTGCCAGTTGGCTGCACGAAGAAGGCTACACAGAGAACAATGTCCTTCGACCACTCAAGCCACCGAAGTTTCAGGAGAAGGTGACCGAAGTCCTCACGGATGATGAGGTACGTCGCCTGGTTGCCGTGTTCGACAAAGACGACCCCTTCGGCGCCCGCAGTTTCGCACTGATTTGGACCATGCTGGATTGCGGCCTGCGCGCTGCTGAAGTCTGCAACCTTACGGTCGAGAATGCATGTCTGGAGCAGGGTTACCTCAAGGTGCTCGGCAAAGGAAACAAGGAGCGCCTAGTACCCATCGGTCATGCTTGCCAAGAGGCACTTACGCGATGGCGCGATCGCTTTCGCGAGCAGTTCGTCTTTCAAGAAGAACAGATTCTAAACCTATTCGTCAGCTCCAGTGGTCGTTCGATGACAGTCAACGCCTTGCAACAATTGGTGAATCGAGCCGCTGTTCGTGCCGAGATTCCCCGTGTCCATGCACATTTGCTCCGGCACACTTTCGCGACGAACTATCTCGTACGTGAGGTCGGTGATCCCGTTCGACTTCAGCAGATCCTCGGGCACACGAGCCTGGAGATGGTCCGGCGCTACGTCGCTCACGCCAATATCCAGCAGAGCCTCATCGAGCGGCGGGCATCACCGATGGACCTCATTGTGCAGGATGCGCAACCCGAACTACGCAGTAGGAGGCGGCAACCGAGAAGACGGCCGGTGTTTCACATCGTCAAGTAGCTCAACAGCCAGTCCCATTACACGCCGCGTTCCCAAAATCGTCGGTCAGCTGTGAACGCTGGAACGAACAGCAGTGGGCCGGATCGCCCTTCAAGAGCGCGCCACTCGGGCAATGCTTGACCCGTCTCAACGAGATAGCGGCCAATTGCCCATGGAGGGTCATCAAGGAGTTGTGTGTAAGTCGCATCGAACAAGGCTCGCTCTGCTCCGACCACGACGAAGACGTGATTATCCACGCCGCCGTTCGAATTGAGATAGCCGCCGCTTTCCGAGCCCCCAACTCTGCCGTGAAGTTCGGACGGAATGCTTTCGCGTTGGAAGACTTGGTGCCACCAGATGCTGGCCTCAAGGCAGTTCAGTTTGAGGCGAATTCGTTCCCAGACGACGGCCGCATGCTCATGGATAGCCCGACGAACCGCCGACGAAGCGCGACTCTCCAAGAAATGGTGCTGTTCCGGATCAGAACTCATGATTCCTCAAGGTTTTGCCACTGATGCCGCCCCAGTCGCAAGGACGATGCATCAAAGAAGGAGGTTTGCGATGGCATGGTATCGAGTTGAGGAACCAAGAGTTCTATGGGAAGTCATGGCTGGAGTCGGGGGCGACCGCGACACTACTCATGTTCGCGACGATCTTCAATGTAGGTTTGCATACAGCGACTTCGTCAACGGTATTCAACAGCGAATCTAGTTTCAGATGGCACCTGCACCAGACTCATTGGACTGCCTTCGTTTCGACTGCCAGAGTGGCGGTCAACACGAGTGGGAAGACGATCCACCCGTCGTCACGAGCCGTCTTGTCTGCAAAGAGAAAACAACACGCTTGAAACAGAACTTTAGTGTGTCTGTGGCACGATCATAGAGAACCAACATTGGAGTCACCTCCTAGGAGGAGTCCCGATGGACGACGGAGTCGTCGAAGCCGCTGATCAAGGCACAAGAGGTTGACATTCGTGATAAACTCGAATTGGTCTATGAGATAGACGAATGAGCAGTTCTTCAGCCAGACATAAAGTCAACTTGCGAGCCAACCGATTTCGATCTAGAAAGGAGCTCTTCGTGCGAGGCAAGGAGGTCATATGTCATCAGCAGGTACGCGCGTGCGAGAAGCACCAGTCGCTGACCAAGCGGAACCGGCTCAAGCCGACAATGGATGGTACGACGACGACGGTGTCCACGATTCGGGAGGGATGAAGATGCGAACCCTCTCCGAGTATGGGATGCCAGTAGCTATGTTTGTCGCCGCCGGCATCACCACAGTAGGTGTCTGGTTATTGGCGTCTGCGGATGGATCCTCGGCGACGATCGTTAGTGGTCTTTCCCTTGTAATTACTGGTGCTGCCGCGATTGTTCTTGGACTGTCCGCACTCGCTCGGCGATCTCACCATACGTAGTCTGCCCCGGGCGGAATCGAGTTTGATTCCGCCCTCATCCCTTCCTGACGCATTCCCCAATGGCTGGGATCACGACCGCAAGGACCACCTAGCTTTGGGCTTCGCCATACTCCTCATCTCCATAGTTGGATCGATCCTTCTCCTAGGCGCGTTCGCGTTCGCGGCCGTTTGGTTTGGACACCTTCTCAGTAGCGAATTCGTTCGTAGTGTCCTTGGCAATCTAGACATCTTCCGAGACCACACTGAAGCGGCTGTGGTCGCAATTGCGATAGGCGCAATCGTCGTCTTGGCGGCCCTGCAGCATGACCTCGGAGTGACCTACTTGTCGGTTCTCTTGATCGCTTTCCTGGGTGTTGTTGTGTGGCTCTGGCATCGCAGGTAGCTGTGTTACGCAGAAGGAGGGCGGTGTCAGTCAGCCTTCCTCTTTCGCCTACCGAAGGCTCTGAGGCAGGACTAGCTGTTTGTAGTCCGCCGCCAGCAGAATCTCATCGACATCCGGAACCGGAAGCTCCAGACCGAACGCGCCGAATAGTATCAGCGCGTCCCGGCTAGGATTGGTCCGTTCACCTGAGAACAGCCGAGAGACGTAGCTCTCGTTCAGCCAGCTGTCACGGGCGATGTCTGCTTGCGACTTATTCGTTTTCTCTCGGGCTTCGAGAAGCAACTCCGTTAAGGGGCTTCTCCGGGGTGCTACGCCGCCCGACCGAACGGCTGCTGTTGGGTTCAAGGTCACCTCCAAAAATACATACTGAAGGCTGACCTGACCGTCACAGCGACCTGAACTACAACCGCCCTCCTTTCGGCTCCATCTTCGATCCAGCCTGCCAAGCAGTCAATGACCGTTGGTCAAGGACTTGAGGCTCGATGCCCGTTGGAAAACGAACAACGTGGCGGTCCCAACCCTGGGGCCGAAAGGGGACGCGAGCTGGGTCACCTGAAGCGCACTTAAGATGCTCCAAGGCGGCCAGCTATTGACCGCCTTCGCTTTCCGTCCGTGTCAGCCAACGCAAGTCTCTACTTCCCTAGGTCTGTGCCTTCAGTGAGGGGCGAGAGTAGATGTGAGCGGGCTCGTCCATTCTTAATGCGCTCATCCCGCCGGAAGTTGACAAGTATTGGGCGGTTGGCTTGACAACCCCAGCTCCAATGTGGCCTAAGTGGAGTAACTGTATAAGCAGGTTATCTAATTATCATTGTCTCTAGTGGAGCTGGTACGAAGTTCGGCACGGGCCAGAAACGGAGATGGAGCTGTGGCAAAGATTGCCCTGCCAGAGGCTCTCCCGACCAAGCAAAAATTGGAGGGCTGGTTAAGCGTCGTTTTGGCCGTCTTTTTGGTCGCGTGCATCGGCTTCGCCTCGTTCCTTATTCCTTGGACCACTTTCGTGAGACCGACTATCGTGAACGCAGGCCTTGTCGCTTCGCTCCTAGCGTTCATCGTCGCCTGCCTTAAGGAATCCGGCCTCCTCCGCGGTGCGGGAATTCGCGAGGAGTCGACAGAACGCGACGAGCCGGACACCGGGAGGGGCTGATTGGAGGGCAGGTAGGAACGCGATGATACCGTGATTGTGGGCCTAGTCAAGGGCTGGAGGTCCATCCCGAACTACGCTAGAGACGCCAAGGAACTGGCGGTCGGGTGAGGAGACGCAAACCTCTTACAACACCGAGCGTCTCCGCCGAAAGGTGGTGAACCGACCAATGGCAGAGAAAGAACCCCAAGTGCAGAAGGCTGAAGCGGAAGCAACTCCGTATCGACGCAAGCCCTACAGTGAGTCTTACCGACACCTGTACGGGTTGCGCCAGGACGTGATCAACAAGTCACGTCAACTGGAACAGAGCCTCGACACCATCGTGCTCTACGTCCGGGACCTACTGCGCTAAGAACACTTGCGGCCCTTCCTCGATCGTCACTCCTCAGGCCGCATGTCACGCTAGTCCGTGGTTTTCCACATAGATGGGCGGACCTGCCCATGCCAAAATGGCCCATGATTTGCGAACCGATCACCGTCGGTATTGAACGCCGCGGTAGCCTCAATGCCCTCGATTTCTCAGGCGAAGGCTGGCTCCTACTTCCAGGCGGGGATCTGGTAGCGGACGACGCCCTAACGTCAGTAGCACTAGAGCACACCGCGCTGGGCGTCCGCCTCGTGGTGATGCGGCCTGCGAGCTACGGCATCGAACTACTGCGCGATCACCCGTCGATTCGTCACGCGTGCCTCAGGGACTTCCCTCCGAAGGCATTCCTAGCCTCATTTCCGGCGGAGCGACAGGCGATCCCTTTGTTGAGGATGCTGGTGGAAGACCGTCGAGCGAGGATCAGGCAGTCGGTGAATGATCTACTCTTTCCAACACGAGCCGCCAAGGCGAGATCGGCCGCCTAGCCAGGAGAATGATATGTTCGCGACTTCGACCCCTGAGTTATCTGATCGCCCACTCGCCGTGCATTGCCGAGTGGCTGTTATCGACGACGAACCGGAGCGCGTACAGGCTCCCCTTGAGGCGGCTCTGAAAGCACTCGGTGTACCCGCAGCCATAGAAAACTATGGAAGCGTTCCGGAGGCAGCCGCCAAACTGCCCAGATTCCGGGCTGATTTGATGTTGCATGACTATGGGGGCGTTTGGGATGAAGTGACAACCGATCGTCATGATCCGATTTCTGGCGCAGCGGGTCTCTGGGCACTGCGACTTTTGTTTCCAGAGATCAGGAGCATGGTGGTCTCCCGCCTAGACGATGTGCGCGCTGTTGCCACCGCAGTGGAATTGGGGGCGCGTGGTTACCATCAGATCGACGACATTCGAATCCAGGGATCCAGTGGTTCCGGGAACGAAGGAGCTATTAGCCTTGCACATGGCATCGCTACCGTGATCAGTGGTGGCGCCTCCTTCAGCCCGCGCGCCGCTCGTGCGCTTGAGGAGCTTGAGGCAGTTGGCAGTGTCCCACAACCGCGGCTCCCTCTCACAGTGATCGAGCGGTTCGACCGCGACCACACGGAGGCAGAAGCACGCGAGCTGCTCGATGTAATCCTGAAGACTGGCGGAGATCTCAAGGCCCTGCTGGCACACGCGCTGAGCGATAGTTCCAATCACTGGCGGCCTAGGCTCCAGGGCGACAAGGCGTTCAAGTTCATCGCTGGCGTTTCGAATGAGTACGCTTTGTACGCTGCTATCGGCAGCGCAGACCTGCCCCTTGCAAAGGACGTACCGCCCGAGCAGCGTGAGGTAGCCGAGCGTGTCTTGCAGGGACTCACCCAGGCCCAGATCGCGAAAGAGCTGTTTATCGGGACCCGCACGGTCGAAGACCGACTTCGTAAACTGAGCGAGCGTGTACATGAAGATGCACCAAACGAGATGCAGATCGGTGGGCGCGACAAGAGCATGGTTGCCGCTCAAGTGTTGGCCGGTTACCGCGGCGCACCTATTGTCACAGATGTGAAAGTGGTGACGCTATCCAGGCCGATCGCGCGGGATCCGGCCACTCTCGTAGCCTAAGAGCCCGGATGGCTCCCGTCGGTCGTCGCGCTGGGTCGTCCCTATTGACGAACACTTGTTCTGGCGAATATAGTCTAGATGTGAATCGGACTAAGCGCCTAGGCATTACTTGGAGGAATGGTCAAATGGATCTCGAGGAGATGTTTCTTGCTAAGGAGGCGGTAAACCGTGTCGCTCTCATTTGTGCCCTTCTCGCGGAGCCGAATGACGACAACCTTTCGCCAGCAATTGAGGCGACAGCCGACCTGCAGCAGCTGCTACCCCGAATCGTTGAGGCCCACAACGCAAGCGACGCGGCCATAGCAGCGAGTGGGACTTGGGAGAGGAAAAAGATGGGTGAGTTATCCTAGCTTTTACCCTGGCGACGACCTACGTCCTCGCCAGGGCCATATTCGACGCGACTTTGCCTCAGTTGTCGGACATCATCCGACGTTCGGGCACTTAGCATCCATCCCCTTTCTCTCGACAATCTTTGCAACGAGCTGCACATTCAGACCTAAGGCCGCCGCCAACATGCGCTCGAACTGTAGCCATGTGAACTCGCTCGTCGTGCCGTCGTCTCTGGTTACCAACACGCTGATCGTCATTCGGTCCTCCATTTGTTCCTACCCCTGCGTTGATCGCGAACACACGAAATTGTCTCACACCATCGTCGCAGGAGTCACCCGGAAAAATCCGGTTGGTGTCACGCCTTGAACTCCTCGACATGGATTGAGCCACTTGACTGCCTCTGATCCCCAACTACCGTCTTGACACCGAACGAATGCCGAATGAGACAATCGCCTCTTCCATAGGGTCGGCTCTGTATTCGTCTCGCGAAAAGACAGTATTGGCTTAGCACTTGCTACTCGCTAAGCCGGCGAACATCCGCGCCTGGTAGCAAGCCAGCCGCAGGGATGCGCTTACGGCCGACCCAGAAATGGATCGACCATGACCAACACCGCTACCTACCTCATCCTCATCGTTCGACAACCCAAAGGCTATCTGGCCTACGCTCCCGCGTTCCCCACCATCTTCGGTCAGGCATCCACCGCCAGGATCGCCTACGCCCGTTTCAAACCACTCCTCAAAGCCCACATCAGCTCCCTCTTCGCCAAAGGACTTCCGATTCCGCGCGATCCGGTCTTCCAGACACGGACGATTCGGCTCGATCTAGGGCACCTTAGAGAGCAGGAGGAACTGCGATGAACCTATGGCTAGCGCCCTTGGCTACTAACCCTGGCGTTCACAAGCCTGAGGCTGGATCTCTCTATGAGTCGGATCCTCGCCCGAGGCTCGGACAAGGGGGAACTCTGGTCCCCTCTCCGAGGGAATCTGTTTGGGTCAACAAACAAGCTCCCCTCAATCGTTACCCAGCTGTTGTCGGTCTCGCGGCGCCTCCCTACGGGCTACCCTCCACGGACCCGACCACCCCCGCCCCGGTTGTCCAACTTCGTTGCACAGCCAGGCCGTCGTCGTTTCTCTCCTCCGGTTCGCGGTGGTGGTCGGCTCACGCCGACAACAGTGCGGGCTCGGAATTCCCCCTTGACCCCCTTCCTTCGCCCTTGGACCGGCCTCTCTGGAGGCCTGGCTGCCTACGGACCGAGGACGTAACTGCCCTCTCTATATTTCTCTTGTCACAGACCAGCTCAGCGTCCCAGAAAGGCAACTTATGAACACCGCGTCCACGGACCGCAAGCAGAACCGATTACCGCGCTACAAGCGCGCGGATCAGCCACCAAGGATGCTGCTGACTCCGCGTGACCAAGACATCATCCGCTGGGTCTACGAGCTGCGGTTTGCCACCCAAGAGCAGATCCAACAACTACTGTTCACGCCGAGCACAGCCTCATCCTGCAAGAGACGCCTGACGCTGCTGTACCACAACGGCTACTTAGACCGGCGCCTCTTGCCACTCCGATCGCGCTTTGGCGCGAACCGAGCGGCCTATTGCCTGGACAAGAAGGGAAAGGACTTGCTCGACGCACAAACCGGCAGCGGTCTCGCCTCGATCGGTTGGCGGAGCGTTGACAACGACCGCGAGCTTTACTTCCTTGAACATTTGTTGGCCACCAACGACGTTCGCATCTGTGCTACGATCGCCGCCACCGAAGCAGGCTTCGACCTTGCCTGGACCGACGAGCGTGCCCTCAAGAGCAGTACCATGCGCGACTTGGTGACCGACCCGAAGAACCTACAAACAAAGCTAGCCGTGATCCCTGACGGTTACTTCCAGCTTGCAACCGCGACCTCGCCGCTTGGCTTTGCGGTCGAACTCGACCGCGGTACGGTCGAGGAGAAGCCCTTCAAGACCAAAGTTCGCGCCTTGGGTGAATGGAAGACGACCGGCGCCTATCATTCACGTTTCGGCACTGACAGCCTGCGCGTGCTGTTCGTTGTCGCCCCGAATAACCGCGACGCCCGCCGGTTGAGCCGGATCAAGTCCTGGACGGAAGCCGAGGGTGGCCAGAATCTTTTCTGGTTCGCGGAACTAACTGACCTTAGCCCTCGTTCTATCTTCAGCGTCCCGATCTGGCAGGTCGCCGGCCGGACCGGCCACTACGCACTCTTTGACTAGGAGGGAACCATGATCTGGCGTCGCACCGCCACCGACCACTTGGCTGCTATCGGCAGCTTTCCCCGCCAATGGCTCGGTGGCTCGCTGCTCGACCGCCTCATACCGGTGACTATCGTCGGCTGGTTCTGGTGCTTTGCCGTTGGCTTTGTGGGATTGCTGAGCGCAGACTTCAATATCTTCTTCGTCTGCGTCTTCATTCTCGGGCCTATACCGTGGGGTCTCTGGCTTCTCGATGCGTTCATGGACGGCTCGCAGGTGAAACAGGACACCGCTACCTTCCTCGCTGAAGGGGCCATCCTCGCCACGCGCTGCGAGTACCTCGGCGGACACCCGCAGCTGCCGCACGGTCGCTTCGCTTACCTGTTGCTTGAAGGAACCAAACAGAATCCCAGCCTCACCATCATCTTTCCGACGGTGCCCCAGCCAGGCTCGCTTCCCACAAACGCAGAGCGGTTCATTCTCCCAATTCTCGACCTCGGCAAGATGAAGCACGAGAAGGGCTCAGACGCCTCGCCCGCCGCTGACCTGATCACGGCGATCAACTCCAGCGCCGGCCGCATGTTGCGACCGGAACAGCTGACCTTTGTCGTTGATTACGACGGGGCCGGCGGGCGCAAGCACAAGGTGGAGTTCACTAACTTCTTCCACGGCAACAACGAGATCCGCAACTGGCAAAACCATCTGGTCTGTGCGCAAGCCCAGGCCGACACTGGGATCGAGCCGCACGCGCCGTGGGTCACGCTGCGCGATGACCCGAATGCCGTTCTTGCAAACACCCAGGAACTGGAGTTGAGTGATGCCTTCTCTCGGAACGGACACGAGGAGCGGGAAGCCAGTAGCGCTTTCAGCCGCCGGTAGGCGCCAGGGCACCTATATCCTTGGCATCAACGGCACGGGCAAGTCCAATCTCTTACTGGACATTGCGCTGCAGGACATCGAGGCCGGCGACGGACTCTGCATGATGGATCCGCATGGGGACTTGATAGAGGCCGTTGTCGCCCGAATACCGGAACACCGCTTGCAGGATGTCATCTTGTTCGACCCGGCCGATACCGACTTCCCGTTCGGCCTCAATATGTTCGAGTGTTCGAACGTGAATGACCCGCGCTTGGTCGATCGCGTCTGTTCCGAGGTCATCCTGACGTTCAAGAAGCTCTTTGCGGACTTCTGGGGTCCGCGCATGGAAGACCTGATTCGCCACACCGTGCTGACTCTGATGGCGACGCCCGAGTGCACGATGCTCGATATGCTGCCGCTTCTCACCGATCCAGCACGGCGAGCACAGTACACGCAGCGCGCCACCGATCCCGTCCTGAAACACTATTGGGAGCAAGCCTTCCCTGATAACAAACGCGGCCAGGGTGAGTGGGTGAGCTCGACGCTCAACAAGATCGGCCGCTTTCTCACCAATCCGGTCATTCGCAATATCGTGGCGCAGCCCAGGAGCAGCTTCGACTTTCGTGAAGTCATGGACGCGGGGAAGGTGCTTTTGGTCAACCTCTCTAAGGGCAAGCTTGGTGAGGACAATGCCTCATTGCTAGGCTCTGTGCTGGTCGGCAAGATTCTGATTGCATCCATGTCACGAGCCGAACTGGCCACAGACCAACGGCGTCAGTTTCATCTGATCGTTGATGAGTACCATAGCTTCGCTACCGAGAGCTTCCCGACTCTGCAGAGCGAAGCCCGCAAGTTTGGCATTGATACGATTGTCGCTCACCAGTACCGCGACCAACTTGATCTCCTCAACAAGGGCTCAACGCTCAACGTCGGCAACTTCATCATCTTCCGCATCACCGGCAACGATGCCCGCGAACTAGCGATGCAGTTCGACAACTCACCACCGCCCGGCGAGCCCAAGCTCGACGCAGTCCACTATCCCACCGGCCGCGAGGGCGTCTACCGGACGGCTGGAGACAAGGTCTACGTGGAGGGCAATTCGCGCACCTACGCCGATGTCGAGAAGGAAACGGCCAACTACCTGACCAATTCGCCAAACTACCAGGCCTACTGCAAGTTCATCGAAGGAGCACAACTAGCTGAGTACCACGTTGCGACCCGCCGAATCGAGGCTGTTGGTGCCAATGACCGCTTCGAGTGCATCCGCGAGAATTCACGGCAACTCGCGACGCCTCGACACGAAGTTGAAGCGCGCGTCATGGATCTGTGGATAGAGAAAACAACCGAGCCCAAGGCCTACTCGATGGACGGCAATGGCCGCAAGCCGACCCTATCTGATCCCGGCAAGAATAGATGAGCCACATACTCTGCGAAGCGCCCTGCCACTAAGACCACCCACGTCTTGCGCACTGGTCTATAATTGCGAGAGGATGATGAATCCACTCAAGAAACTCGCCGTGCTCGTTAGCTCTATCGTCCTTGCCGCCGTGCTCGGCCTCACAACTTTCGATATCGCGCTAGGCGTCCTCCCCACGATTGACCTGTGGGGCCGTGTTGTTCTATTGCTGACGGCTATAGCAGCGTCAGCTCTTGCGTTGCCTATTGGAATGACACTCAGGAAATTGATCGCACCAGCCCAAGCAGTCGGCTATGCCGCGCTCGCCGCCGCGCTCGCTGCGGCTCTTCTTATCGGTCACGCGATTGAGCCACGCAATTTCTAGCTCAACACGCTGAGTTCCACCGAGGCTGATTGCGCGGGCCGTTGCTTCCCAGCGCGGTCAGACCCCGGAACTCACCCCAATAGCCTCGGAAACGTAACCAGGGAACATCGCCCACCGTTCCGCAAGTTGGGATTATCTTGGCTGTCAGGTTCGAGACGGGGTGAGACCTATCTGGCGCGAGATCGCAACCGTGACGGCCGGGAGTAAAGAACTGTGCATGCGATCCTCGAGCCACGAAAATCTCTGGGCGGCTTTCAACCTTAGAGACGTTAGCCCATGTCTCCAAGCCACTGATTGAGATGGGCCGACAGTTCGCAAATATCACGTCTAGGTGCTGGGATGCGAAGACAACGCCCGGCATAGAACGATATGCGGCGGACGGCGTTGAGATCCCACTTGGGAAGATGATGCGAATGCGTTCCCAGTCGCCTTCGTGGAAATTATCGACGCCGGGCAAGGGTTGAAAATCGTTGAAGAAGTAGAAGACCCAGTAGTCGATGACCAGCCCTGCCGGCGTACCGCTCGTTCGCACCTGTGCATAGACCGTTGGGGAATAGCGCGCTGACAATTCAGCATAGAAGTTGCGATATCGACCCCGCTCCGCACGAGTCGGAGCTGCCCCCTCAATGTCAATGTAGTTGTTGCCTCCCGGATTTGCCGCGAGATCCTGTGGCGAAGGATCCTGGACAATAGAGCGATCGGGCCTCAAGAACCTATTCTCCATCAGACGCGTCCTAGTGTTAGGGCGCTCTGGGGTATTCAACATGATTTCGACTTCTTCGGGTTGGTAGTCATCAGCGAATGTATAGAGAATGGGCAAGTGCTTATTGACCAGCAGCACTCTGTACTGCACGTCCGAACACCCAAACGCGTCGACGCCATCTGAGTCAGAGTCCGGGCATTCATCTGATCCCGTGCACCACCGTGCGCTTGCCTTGTCGGGATCACAGACAAAATCCAAATCCTCGTCCACCTCGACCTGGGCGCAGCCGTTCTCATCCACCTCTACGAATAGCGGGCTCTCAGGACAGGCATCCTCCGGATCCAAGAACCCATCCTCGTCGTTATCGAACTCCGGACAGCCATCGAAGTCTTGGAATTCGTCGCTGTCTTCGGCTTCGAAGGGACACAGATCTTCGTCATCGAGGAGTCCGTCACCATCGCTATCTTCGGGCGGTTCTTCGCACAGACCGACATCCCCGAGGATGAGAGTCGGAGAGAATTCTGACGTATTCCCGATCGAGTCGGTTGCAGTCGTGGTGATGCAATCGCCCGAGGAGATCGGGAAGTCGATTGGCACCGACCAGAATCCGCCTGTTGACGCAACCGCATCAGCCAGAAAGAACGCGCCCTCTCCAAATCCGGACGGATCCCCAGCCGAAAGGAACACCTCTACGAGGCATCCGCTGCACGCGGAGCCACTTACTGTTTGGTCAACTACGGCGACGTCCCCTGGATAGTTGAGCCCGTCGTTAGCGCCGCCGTCAACATCCCCAGGATCATTTTCACTTACGCCGGGCGGTACATCGGTGAAGAGCCCCAGATCGATACCCAGTTCACCGTTTGCAAGGAACTCGTTGCGCGTGATTGTGATCGTCCCGCTTCCAAAGGTGTGGATGCCGTCGCCGCCGTTGTTGCTTATCGAGTTCTCCGTAGCGACCAGGCTAGCTGTGCCACCTGCGACGATTCCGGCCGCCGCGTTCCCGTCGATGAGATTGCCCGGGCCAAGAACGGTTCCTTCCGCCGTACCAATACAGCACGCATCGACACCCTCGGCTCCTGACGACGACAGCTCGTTGTTGCTCACTACAACATCCGTTGCTGTACCGACACAACACAAATCAAGCGCCCCGCCACCTCCGCCTGACACAACGTTTGCGTCGATTAGTAGGTTCTCGACAGTAGTGATACAGCAGAGATCCATGCCGTCGTCTTCACTGGCAGAGAAATTATTGTTTGTGATCTGGGCGTTCGTCAGAACCGTCGCGCAACAAAGGCTCAGGGCATCCGCTCCGGAGCTGCTCGCGTCGTTGCCATCAATGACTAGATCCGTCACCGTCGCGTTGCAACAGATGTCGATGGCATCACGACCGTTACCTCCCTCGTCAGCTACCGCCGAGAAGGTCGGGACGGGAACGCTCGCGAAATTGTTGCCAGAGATGAACGTGTTGGTCAGTGAAGCATTGCAGCAGGCGTTGAATCCAGCCCCGTTATTACTGATGATGGTGCTGTTTGCCACGATGATGTTCGATGCGTTCGGCGCGACGATCTCGATTCCATCTCGCTCATTGTTGCGGATCCTAGTTGCATCGATTGTCAATGACGCGAGATCACCGCTGCAATCGGGTGCTAGGCAAACGAAAATCCCACTTCCATTGAATGTGCTGATCTCGACGCCGAGGATTGTGACGTCCGACGCCTTTACTTCCAAGCCATTTCCAGGGCCTGCAAGACCACCGTAAATGTGTACTCCGGCCTCGGACGCGTCGACGGTCGTCGCTTGAGTCAGAGGTGGCAATGGCTGTAGGACTTGGATGACCTGGACGAAGTCTGGCGGAAACCACTCCGGATCGAACGTGACAGTGTCTGGTCCTGCTGCGGAGTTCGCCTCGTTCAGCGCCTCACGCAGGGTGCATCCGGCGACAGCTAGGCTGCAGTCGCCATCATTGGTGTCCGCGGTCGAATTCACAACGAAGGTGAGGCCGTCCGCTCCAACGCTTGAGTTCGTAGGCCACGCCAACGCGACGATAACCAGTGTCACGAGAAGAGCGACACGCAACATCGAACTGCCTCCTAGCTAATCCATGCGAAGGTCGAGCTCGATAGGCGGGGGCTATCGGGACTGCACGGTAGCCCAATTCCAACAAAGATGTCAACGCCACTGCCCCGTTAGCCAGATCCCCGTCACGAGAGCCCATAGCACCACCGAGCTAGCGAACCTATCTCCCTAACCTATAGTCGCGGGAAATCCCAAAATAGCCTCGCGCGCGCCAAACGCCAAGACCCTATAAAGCGGTCTGGGCTGTCGGTGCTGTGGCGGGTTTTCGTGGCTGGTGAGGGGTATTGGCGACGAGGAACTGGACTCTGGACTATGGGCCGGCTCAGATTCAGTCGGTGTCTGAACCGCGTATTGTGGAGTGACCTGCAGAGGACTGCCACACCACAGAGGTCACGACGGCAAGTGCAGCACCGAAACCTGTAATCACGACAAGCGCCTGAAATAGCGCAACCTTGTTCGAGATAGACCAGTCCTCGAAAGGCCACAGAACCAGAGTTCCGAAAGCCATGAACGTGGCGGTTGGCCCAGGCCACGGAGAACTTCACGCAATCCGCCACGATCCCTCTAGCGTCTATTCGCGACCATCAATCCTACTCTCAAAACGGGGCTTGTATCCGATCGAGCCTCACGAGCTGCGTTTCGTTGATCGCGGTTCCGGATAGCGAGTCTTCCACACATCTACGACTGCACCGCCAGCTGCGCACACGGCGCATTGAGGATCTCGCAAATGACGCGTAAGCCCGTTCGACTCCGCACTCGCATTCTCAAATTGGAACACGGCCCTGGCATAAGTTTCGTCCAGGGGGCCACCCAGCCCCGCTACTTCTTTCATCGTCTCTGCAGCAAGGAGTACACCCGCTATGGCCGACACAAAGCCTACTGCAAACTGCGCAATCTCCGGCCCTGATGCCCTTGCCGAGGAGAGCACACGAGATGCGATTTCACCACATTCCGGCGCGGCGAGATAAGCCTCTAATGCATCCAAATCAACTTTGGAGACACCCGCAAAGGCGTGAAGCTCGTCGGGGGACATGTCCCTCAACCGTTTCCTCACAGACGGATCGGACTCGACTACTTCCGGGGGGTTATAACAGGCCAAGCATGCCCCGGTTCCAGGAGGACCAGTGCGACTTACCTCGGCGCGCAGTCCACTGGTAGATGCCGAAAGTGCTACGCGAGGAACAAGGGCTTGCAACGCGTGCCGGCTATAGTTTGTATCTACAGCGGAGACGACAACATCAAAGCCCTTGAGCGTTGCAATGTCAAAATCGAGCCGATCGTCCTTAGGAGCCCACTCTACTGTGCATTCCCGAAGTAGTTCGGCGGCCGCGCTTGCCTTAGCCTTTCCTATATCCGAGCGACCGAACAAGACATAGCGATTGAGATTAGTGACATCCACACCTTCTTCATCGCCGTCAGCAAGTACCGCCCTTCCTCGCATTTCACAAGCCCATATCGCATGGAGCCAGGCACAACCAACGGCACCGACCCCGGCCAGCGCGATGTCGAAATCACCCGTAGTAGGACTCGGTTCACCGTCGAACGGCATGTGGTTCCCGACCTTGTGGCTCCAAGAGCAGTAGAAGACATCTTGCGCCTTTGATTGAACGATACCCATGGCGTGGGAGAAGGTAGTCCCGGCGGCTATGCAGGCTGCGATATAGGGCCCAAACGGCAAGCCAGAAGGATAATTCGCCGATGGAATGGCGCTGCGAGCGACGCCGCCAGCCCACCCCTCGCCGTGCACGCGCAGACCGTACTCGCAAGGGCCGCCGGGGCCGATGCGAAAAACAGATCGGGCCACGCTTCGCCGAGTATGAATTTCCTCTCCTCGTGAGACCTTCACAAGTCCAAACGAATTGGCCTTATCCACGATCGAATCGCCTAGATCGCCTCCAGGAGGATGACCTGGGATCACTCGGCTCTGCAGGGCGACTTCGCTTGGGCAGACGATTCGGATCGCGGTCACAAGGGGCTCCAACCTGCAGAGTAGGTTCGTGAGCATCCAAGCGGTGTGCTGAACCGATAGTTGGCTTGCGGTCCCTTCCTCGAGGACTAAGACCATCTCGACAGTTCTCGCGTCGCTCAATGGGAGGAATCGCGGACCTAAATGTCGGGAATGCCGAGACGCTACAGCCTGCTCGATCATATCGTCTGTCCTCGAACAAGTGACGGCACGACGAGGACAGTCTCGCTCAATTGTCGTGAGTTGAGCCTTACCCATCGCCTATCAACAATCATATGTACGCCACACTCCTCCACGTTCGGACGATACCGTCCGTGGAATGGCACGACGATTGAAGTCGAACCCTCGGCGTGCGAGTACGCTGCCTCATCATCACGAGGAGAGTGGCCAACCCAAGCCATGCCATGGGAGTGAACCTGCGCTATCCGTCGAAGTCCGAAATCACGCATCAGTATCGCGGCTTCGCTAATGGCTTTGGCGGGAACGTCATAACTTTGGCGACGGAGGATAGCGTTCGGGACAACGACGGAAGTGACGACGCCTCCCCCGCTCCAGGTCATACCATCAAGAAAAGCGACTCGTTCGACATCCCTCTGCTCACACGAGAAACAGTCGAGCACGGCAGTCCAGACAGAACTCGGGATGAGTATCAACTGCAGCAACCTCCGCTTGGCTGAAGGTAGTACGGCGGCGACAACACTTCCTGCAACCGTCTAAGGGTTGCGGAGAAATTGTGATACCCCTTTCTCCATCGTTGGCCCTCCTCTGGAGCGTGATTGCTTCGGTAGTAGCCAGCCGTCAATGAAAAGCAAACGAGTTGGCCAGGTTCGGCATTGGGGAACGAGTAACTGGCATGGAGCCCAAACCAGGGTGGCGGCTGTAGCTGCGGAAACCAACGACCACCCCCCACCGGCGACCAATCTACAGGAGTAACGAACGTCGTCTCTGGAGGGCCAAGGTCGTAGTACTGCAAGCCGAGCTTGATGAAGTACCAGTCCTTAGTGCCGTCCGCTTTGCGAGCGGGCATAGACACCACCCACTCAAGATCCGACAGACAGAGAAATGCCCAGCTGTTCGCGGCCGGCTCGCCGGAGGACACGAGATCACCTAGATGTGCCCCAAACGACATCACCGCCACTGCTGGATCGACAACGACCAAGTCGCTCAACGGCCCGCCCCACCAGTGGGCCGGGCGAAGAGCCAAACACGTGCCGCACAGTGCTGCGCGACGTACTCCCGAAGATGGAGATCGGCGTATTGGAAGACATCCTCGCCGGATGCCTGACAGCGAAGCCGGTCTGCAGGATCTTGCTCGATCCCAAAATCGTGGTACATCTCCCGGATCAGATTCCGGACGGGTGTCCCTGGGCCACCTCCGACCTTTACGCGCTGCCCGTTGTCTTCGTTAATCACCTCGATCGTGATCCTGGCTTCCTTCTGTTCGGTCTCTTCGGTCATCGACTTCCTCCTCTTGTTGGCTGCTGTTTTCTTGACGCCAGCCTAAGGCGCTCAGCTCAGAATGTCAAGATCACCAACCTTCCCATGGTATTAAGGTCAATATTACTGACCTGTCAGCTACGTTGACAGATCTTGTGACTTCGCTCACAATGGCGAGGATGGAGCCTGTCTACAAAGAATTTGGCCGACGATTGCGGGAGGCCCGAGTTCGGGCGGATCTCAGCCAGGAGGCTCTCGGGCGTAGGGTCGGTCTCACCCGCACTTCGATCACAAACATTGAGCAAGGTAATCAACGCGTTCCGCTCCACATGTTCCTTGAGCTCGCAGGGGCAGTTGACGCTGAAGCGGAGGCGCTTTTGCCTCATGCCGAAACGTCCTTGCAACTTCCCACCACATTGATGCGCAGCATTACCGCCCTTTCGTCCAACGACCAAGCATGGGTTCGGCAGATCGTGAGTGATGCAGGCGTTGCGCACTTGGCGAAAGGGCGAGGGAAACGGTGACTAGTCCAGAGGTTGCGGCCAATCACGTCCTCCAAGAAACGGGACTGGCCCGCATCCCTATCCCGATCGACGCGATCGCTCGGAAACTGGACGTCTATGTCTCGTATCGACCATTGGACGGCGACACGTCCGGAATGCTTTTCAGGGAAGCAGATCGCGCTGCGATCGGCGTCAACTCAACACACCCAGTTACTCGACAGAGATTCACGATTGCACACGAAATTGGCCACCTACGCCTTCACAAGGGACGGCCTCTGATCGTGGACGCCTTCGTCAGAATCAACCGACGTGACGGCGTTTCAAGTGCGGCTACGGACGCAGAGGAGATTCAAGCGAATGCCTTCGCAGCGGCTCTCTTGATGCCGGCCGCCCTACTTCGTGATGAGCTCGCCCACACACGCCATCGCCGCTTATCGCAAGACGAACTAACGGAGGAGCTTGCAAAGCGTTTCAACGTTAGCAGCCAGGCGATGACCTATCGCCTCATTAACCTCGGCTTGCTAAAGACGGCACCGTAAAGCTGACACGTCGCACAATCTCTTGTTGTGCGAACCCGCAACTAACTCTCCATCGATCTCTAGACGCTTCTTGCTTGGGATAAGCGTGGCGCTTGTGCAGCAGGGGCCGATCGTGACGCGAGGCACGAATTGTTCGTCGCAAAGTGTGCCCAAAGTACCTCTCAAACCTATTGACAGCTGGTAGCTCGCGGGCTTAACATCGATCTATTCCAAGCACCGCTCGCGCCCGGGAGGGCTGAGACCCGGCGTGAACACCACCGAAGGGAGTATCCCGTGGGTTGGGTTCGCGCGTTCAGCCTGTCTGTAGTCGTGCTAGCCGTCTTGTTTGGGGCCCGCATCAGCGGGCCTGGCGAGCCGGCTTCCCTCAATGAACTCATCTTTGACTTCCAGAAGGCTATGGCTCAGGAGCCGTCGGTCAGCCCCGTCCCGTCCGATACGCCGTTTGTCCCAACGCCGACGCCCACCGAGCGCGTACCGACCCCAACCGAGTTTGGGCCCCCGCCGGTCACCGACACAGCTGTCGTAAGTGAAACAGCCACCGCAGTCGAGACATCGACACCGACGCCAACGCCGCTCGCCAGCGTGGGCCCAGTCACCAGCCCATCCCCAACACCAACCATCGATCCAAGCCTCCCACCGCTTGGACTAACCGCGATCGCAACTGGAGTTATCGCCGAGGGGACTGTCGGGCCGAGCGGTGGGCGGATATCGTCTGTGGATGGTCGCCTTGTGCTCGAGATCCCGGCCGGTGCTGTTAGCGAGGACGTTGTGGTCAGCGTGGAGCGGCGTCCAGCTCTGGAGATCAGATCGCCGAGCTCAGCTAGAGAGTTGATCCGCCTCTGGGATCTGAACGCGAGCACTGTCAGCAGTTCCATCCCAGTCACAACATTCCAGGTGGACTTTCGGATGACCGTTCGCTTCACCGCGATGGAGCTGGGCGCCGTGGTGCGTGACAGTCTTCAGCTTTGGCACTACTTACCTGAGACCGACGAATGGGTGCCCGTGCCAACTAGCGTGAACACGTCCGAGAAGTTCTTTATTGCTGAAGCCGACCACTTTAGTTCGTTCGGTGCGAGCGCTACGGGCATCGTCGAGACCGCCCCGCTAGTGGACGGTCGCTCGGTCAACCTCCAGAGTGGCTCAGCTGCGTTTCAGATTCCCGTGGCGCTCCCGCCCGGCCGCGGCGGTCTCACGCCACAACTTGCGCTTTCATACACCTCCGGTCGAATGCTGGAAATGCGGTCGCCAATCTCGACAAGCAGTTGGCTCGGGGTCGGCTGGGATCTAGATGTACCGAGTATCCAGGTGGCCATGAACATGGAGAATCCCGCGTTTGACACCTCCCGTGTCTTCCTGTCGATGGGAAGCGGTGGAGGAGAACTTCTACAGGAGGGCACCGAAGGCGGTGACTACGTCTGGCGCACCCGTTCCGAGCAGTTTCTGAAGATTCGTTCGGACTACGACAACCGCCAAGGGGAGTGGCGGGTGTGGGACAAGAATGGCACGAAGTACGTCTTTGGTGAGGGCGGCAACTCCGATGATGAGTTCAGGCGGCGGTACTGCATCGACGTGGCAGGGCCGACATTCCTCCTCTTCACTTATCGATTCGACCTCAGCTATATCGAGGACACGCTCGGCAATCGAATTGACTTCGAGTATTGGAAGCAGTATCAGGCCGATCCCAATTGCGCTGGCTTAGACCTAGTGAAGGCCGCGTACCCAAGCCGCATCACCTACAACGGCGGGCAGGTAGAGATCATCTTCAACAAGAACATGTTTGATGATGCCGATAAGGCCATAGCGGGTTGGGATCAAACCGACCAGAATGGACAACGCGTGAGGTGGGATACACCTCGACCAGTCAAGAGTGCTGGATGTCCTGCCGTCAGCGAGTGGTATTATCCCCCGCTAGTCGTTGAGACACGAAAACTCACGAGCCTGGAAGTGAAGGTGGGCGGCGCCCTGTCACGTCGCTATGACTTCGCATACACAACCGAGGGGTTCAACTTCCACGGCGACCCGCCCTGCCCGCCAGAGCCTGCGACGGGCGTCGAAACTGCGGTCCATCGCCTCGACAGGTTCTCGTTCACGGATCGGGACGGCAACACGCCAGTTGCGCCGGGAGATTTTACGACTACGGAACTAACCTATTGGCCAAGATCGTCGACGCGCCATGGTGAAGAAGACGGCATAACAGACGTCTCATCCTTCAATCTTCCCCATCTGCAGCGGGTCTCGAACGGCTTGGGCGGTTACACCGAGTTCGAATACCAGATCCAAGGCCAAGACGCGGTTGGCACGCATTGGTCGCAGCAGGTGGTCAAAAAGACCACACAGTCGGGTGAAGCAAACCAACCCCCCATCGTCACTGACTTCACCTACCCACCAAACACTCCTCCGGCGATGTACCGTTGCAATGACCCATACCATCCTAATGTCTGCGACACCACGACAGCGTCGCTTCTCGGGTACGCCAATGTGACCGAGACTACGTCCGGCACCAAAACGATTCACTCCTTTCATGTACCTACGAGTAGCTCTGACTATGAGGACGAGATACGCGCTGGCTTGGAGTATGAGACTGTCATTCAGGATGCGGGAAGCCAACAATGGCATCGGGTGTTCACAACCTGGGCTACAACACCAATCGCCAACTGGATCGATGGCGACTGTTGCGACCACTACTGGGTGAACTTCGTCTATCCCTCGATCACGGACACGTGGCTCAGGAATCAGATCGATAACACTCGCACCCAAAACTACTTCGACATGACGAATGGAAACCAGGTGGGCCTGCTCGACTACGGCGTGCTCGCTATCACGGGAGATGGCCTCGCGACGAACACAGGCTACGAGAATGACACGACCAAGTGGATCTTCAAACCGGCGTACCAAGAAGTGCTGGACCCGAATGACAGCAACAAGTTGCTCAGTTGCGCCCGTTTCTACTATGACGGCGCGAAGACTACCAACCCTGCATCGCTAACGCGAGGACTCCTCACCGCACAGTCTCAGGCCGTCGATGGCGACACCACCCCCTGCAACGGCACAGCTTCGTACGCTAAGTCCGCAAGTACATACTCGCTGTACGACTCCTACGGCACCGTGTTACAGGCCTCAGTTCCTACGGATACTGAACCGGAAGATCCGGTCAACGCGGCCCAGACAAACCAACTGGGCTGGATCCCTGGTGGGGTCGCCAGGAGTACTACGGCGTACGACTCGGTGCATGGGGTGTTCCCGGTTTCCCAGACCGATCCCGTCGGCAACATCTCGGAAATGCCGGAGGCTGATTGGGACTTCGTCCTCGGCAAGCCGAAGAAGATTATCGAACCGACCGGGCATACGGTGAACATCACCTACGACCTTCTCGGCCGAACGGACAAGGCCTGGGACGACAGCTACGACACCTCAACGCTGCCGACCATCTCTTACTTCTACTCCTGGGGCGCTGTGCCGAACACGACGAAGGTGATCGAGCGCGTCGACCACGGGACGGCAAACGTCAGAACGAGCACATCGTGCGTCGACGGATTTGGCCGAGAATTTGAGACGCGGACACAGTACTCAGGTGCGCAAGTCGCGAGCGCATGGACACAATACGACAACCGAGGAATGGTCAGACTCAAAGTAAATCCGCATACATATAGTGCTTCGTCGACCAATTGCTCAACTCCCGTAGGGTATGATTCTTCAGCCCGCGACCGAACAGAGTTTGCCTACGATCCCCTCGGCAACGTTACGACCACCACGGCGTTCGGCACCGCCGTCTCCTCGCAAACCGTCGCTGAGTACAACGGACTAGTGACGACGCTGTGCGACGAGAACTTCAACAAAGTTCGCCGCGTGACGAACCCGAGCGCGAGGACGCTCACGGTACACGAGCCGGCGGCGACCTCGACGAGTTGTGCGGCGACCGTCGCCTCGAACCCAACGGTCTACACCTACGACAAGCTGGGCCGCCTAAAGCAGGTCGACGACCCACTATCGAACCGCACCACCATGACGTATGACATGGCTGGTCGAAAGCTGTCCATGCACGATCCAGACATGGGTGACTGGACATACGGCTACAACGCTGCTGGCAGCTTGATCTCGCAAAGAGATAACCGACTCAACGGTGGCGTTACGACGACGCTCGACTACGATGCACTGGAGCGTCTCAAGGAAAAATCGTACAGCAACAACGTTCCAGGCGTGTCATACCAGTATGACTCTTACCCGGACGGCGTCTGTGCGCCGGGTCTCACCTCCAAAGGCAAGATGGTCAGGATGACGGATAGCGCCGGCCAGGAGTGGGACTGCTACGATAGCCGCGGCCGCGTGGTGACGAAGCGTCGGTCGATCGACGCCGTGAATTACGACACCAGCTACGCCTACGATGCCCTGGGGCAAGTCAAGGAGACGACATACCCCGACGGCGATGTGGTCGCCTATGCCCGAACCGCCCAAGGCAACATCACCGGCATGACCTCCGACGTGGACGGTGCCGGAGCTACCTACGCGCCGCAGACACTGTTGGGCAACGTGGCCCCGACGGTATTCGGTTCGATCGGTTCACTTGCTCTGGGGAATGGCGCAGCCACGACGAACTACACGTACGACTACCGGACGCGCCTCAAGACGATCCTTACCCCCTCACACCAGGATCTGACCTTCACATACGACGACGCCAGCAACATCAAGACCGTCGTAGACGCCAACCTGGGTGAAACTATCACCTACTCGTATGACTACCTGAACCGCCTTAAGGATGCCACCGGGTTCCAGGGTGTTGCCTCCGCGTCGTACTCGTACAACGCGATCGGGAACCTCCTGACGAAACAGGAGGGGGCGTCGAATATCGCACTCGCTTATCCCGCATCGGGCCTGAGTTCAGTTCGCCCGCACGCCGTGACCTCGACGACGGGCACCCTGGCGCGCACCGTGCATTACGACAAGAACGGCAACCTCCGCAAGAGTGGCGACTACCTGTACGACTATGATGACGAGAACCGATTAGCCGCAGTCGTCAAGTCGCAAGCGCGTACTTCTGGTGACGGCGTGCGGTGCATGAAGTTCGCCGCGTCCGGAAATATCAATGCGGGGGATCAACTGCTGATCACTCTCAACTATGGAACGACGAAGGTTCCAAACCTGCCAACCCAACCGAACGGGAAGTACTACAACCCGGTGTACGACCTCAATGGAGACGACACTGTTAACGTTGCTGACCAGCTCATTCAGACTCTAGCCTTTGGGACGGCTTGTCCCACCACTGTCATTCGCTATACCCATGATGGTAATGGGACGCTGCTCAAGCGGGCTACCTATGCAGGGGCGCATGAGAACCCAGCAACGTCACCGCTTCTCGAGAACATCGTGTACGTCGGCGGCGTGTACGAGAAGAACACGGTGACCGGCAGCGTCAAGAAGTATTACCAGGCCCTCGGCCGGACGATCGCCGTGCGCGACGTGCCGACCGGTTCGGGTCAGGGCACCATCAACTACCTGCTCACCGACCACCTCGGCAGTACGACGAAGGTCCTTGATGCCGGCGGAGCGAGCGTGAGCGACGCACGATACTGGCCGTACGGCGGGGATCGCCTGGGCGCGACCACGGTGACGGACAAACAATTCACTTCGCAACGAAAGGAGCCGTTGGATTCGGCGCTGGGGATCTACAACTACAACGCGCGGTTCTACAGTTCGACGTTGGGGCGATTCGCGAGTGCCGACCCTCTTTCAGGCGGGGATGGAAGTCCTCAAGGAGGGAATCGGTATTCTTATGTGCTGAACAATCCGATGAAGTTTCACGACCCGGATGGTCTCTGTGTACAGAAGCCAGACGGGAAGTATCTCCCCTGCGGGAGGGGAGACATGATTAGATTCTTCTACTGCGCTTGGGGTGGCCCATGCGATTCAGGAGGTTTCGACGAGAGCAATGTGCGCTCCTACGCTCGCGGTGTCGTGAATACCTTTGCATTTATTTTCTTCGTCGCAACTGAGTCGGCATTGCGTGGTGATATCTTTCTTCACTACAACCAGATTGGGCACGTGGAAGACGTATTGAGGTACCGACTAATACCGGGGAAGGCAATAACAACCGGCGATTTCTACCTTTCCTTCCAGGTGAACGCGTCGCAACGCCGAATCGTGGACTCGTATCTTGAGTTCGTGCCAAATCCACGCGAACATGCTGGCATCGACAACCCCTTCTGCAACGGCCTAGCCTGCATAGGTGGAGAGAACATCTTCAGCTTTGGCGGCTGGGATGCTCGGGCCACCGAATACCGAGACGGCTCGCTAGTGTCCTTAAAAATCGAGGCTGGCCCCGAGGGTACATACCTTGGCAACCCCTTCGGTTTCTTTCGAGATGTAAACGGCGTGGGTGTTGAATTATCTTGGACGGCGGAGTTTATCGACGGCAACCTAACCGTGTATCCACCCCAATTTAAGGGTGTCGGGGACTTTGGCTTTATGGACTTCCCATTTCTCAACCTCCTCTCGATTGAAGCAGACGCTTCGTATCAAGGATACTGAGTGTGATGGAGGCACAAAAGCTGCGAAGTTGCATCCTACTCCTAGCCGTGGCGATAGTGTCCGCGTGCGGTCCCACTGAGGATGAGGGCCCTGCTGTTTCATCTACCGCCACAGCGGTCAACAGCTGCTTTGGCAATTTGACTGTAGATCTAAGACCAGACGCCGCGTGGGTATCTTCGGCCAGATCGGCTGAGCTCGAAATCGGTGCGCCCATTCCAATTCCCGACCCACTGCCGGAATATTTCGACTTAAGCACCGTTTCGTCCGCGGTCGTGCAGTCTGAGGAAGTAGGCGCTCCGGCATTCGTTCTGGATTTTGATCCTGCGTCGATTGGACCTATTTCGCAGATTACGTACTCGAACAGGCCTGCGTGCGCGCGTATGGATCAATCGACACTTGTGCAAGATGCCGGTCGAACCGTGCGACTCTGGGGACAAGCCTCCATAGACACAAACGTCGTTGCCACACGCGGTCAGACGGAAATCGGAGCTACACACGTGGAGGTTGTGCTCGTCTGGCGACTGAGGGATGCTCCGATTGAGGCCGAGAGAACCGCCATGGTTCTCGATCTACTTCGACGAATGTAGAATCCGCCGTTCGCAAATTCCGTCCATGCTTGGATGGGAGGTAGTGTGGAAGCAATCTCTTGGTCGACGGGTTCGGCTGGCGGTTCCACTCGGATGAGTAAGGCCCGTGTGACATCGTCGCACAATATTGGTTATGCGACGTGGGAATCTAGCCTCAGCTAGGCACGAGATTTCTTCGTCGTGACAGGCCGAACTAACTCATAGGCGTATGCTTGTAGGCTGACGCTATCGGCTCGAAATCACCGTCTTGACGGGACCATTGGTGGACGTGAGATAATCCGTCCACGATGACAGACAGTGAAGTCGACAAACTCGATCAGCTCCTTCAAAACATGGCCCAGTTCCGGAAGGAAGTGCATGACTCCGCCGCGCGGCTCGATGAGCGAGTTAGCGAGACCAACAAGCACCTATCCAAAACCAACGAACGACTGACACAGCAATCCAAATGGTCTCGTGAAGGTGATGACCGCATCGCCGGGCGCCTCGACCTTGTAGCCGCTCATTTGGCTCGCCTCGATGACGATGTCATTGAAGTCAAAGAGATTGTCTCGGGCCATTCCGAAGATCTCGACACGCTTCAGCGTCGTTTGGAGAAAGATCTCGATCGCCTGGATGACCACGGCAAGCACATCGACATCCTTGATGCCAAGACCGCCCACCTCCCTACTCCACCAACTCGGTGAGATAGCCGAGGGCTCCTCTTCACCTCAAGGGTCAAGATGAACGCCGCTCCTTCTGAGCGTCGCCCTTGATCTGAAGCCGCCCTCGTCACCTGTTCCTGTAAGGGTCTGCTGTTTCAGCAAACGCCCTTCTCTCTACTTCTCTAGCCCAACTCCTTGTCCCAGTTTCGGACTTATCCGGCCAACCAATAAGAGCCGGTGTTAGTACGGCTTTGTCCGTAGAAAGGAACCTCTGTGTGAATAGCAGAGCCACGATTCAGAGCGCCAAGGTCGGCGGCAGCGAGCACGGTCGGGAATCCATCCTGACCCTCACGCTGGATATCCGCTTACCAACTCCGGTCAAAGTCCATTCGCTCAACGAGTGGGCCGGATCTGAGCTTGATTGGCAGACCCGCCAGCAGATCGCCAAGGCCCAACAGCGTCGGGCCAACGGCAAAGGCGGCAAGCTCACGAAGGCCGACAAGAAGGCCCAGGCCGAGGCCCACGAGCAGGAACGGGAATGCAGTATTGCTTCCTGTGAAACCTGCTATCCGGACGGAGCTGTTGAAGCTCTTGTATGTCTGGAACATCGGCTTCCCTGGCAGGAGTGCCAAGCCTGTGAAGGCGAAGGCGCCATCTTCCTTGAAGAGGAGGACGTCAACGCCCTCAGCGCCAAGTACGAGCGCTATGCCGAGGAGCAGAAAGGCTCCAATCGTGAGGCCCTGATGGCGGCCCAGGAAGCAGCATTGTTTCTGCTCCTGATCAAGAAGCCCGTCCACGTGACCATCGCCCCAGCCCAACAAGCCTTTGCGGACTTGCTCCAGCTGAGTGCACCCACTTCCTGAAAGGAAACCAAGCATTGCCACGGAACAATCACGAAGACGAAGAGGAAGCGCGCGAACCGCGCAACTGGACCGAGTGGCGCGAGGATGCCAGTCAGCTCTTAGCTGAGCTCGACCGCTCCCTCGCCCAGGCCCGTCAGGCTATTTACCGCCTGCGGCCGATGGTCCGTCCCAAGAATGAGGAGGACGAGGGACAGCGGTCCCGTCAGGAACGGCCGACCCAGTTTCGGCGTCAGCGGCAGTCACGCTCATGAAGCCTGAACCGCGGCCGTTCTGGTCACTCTCGTTTCACTTCGGCGACTGGGATGTAGCCGGCAGAGCCTACGAGAAGAGCCGGGACATTGTCTTCGGTCTCGATATCGACGCCTCCGCCTACCGCATTCTCCTCAACGAGAAAGCCCACGTCGTCATCGTTGGCTTCGGTCTGCCTAGCAACTCGCTGGTTGAGCAACTGCAGGCCGTCTGTCATCAGGGAGACGACGCTCCCCTTCCGGATCCGGTCGTTATCACGCTCGCCTTACGGCATGAGCAGTTTGCGGGCACGCCGGGAACCAAGGTCGAGCGACGAGCCAACATCTAGCTCGATGTCCCTTCCAAGCATCTACTAGGAGAAGAAAGGATGAGCCAAACCACGCGAGTCTGCGATGACTGCTTGCAGTCAGCCGCGGACGAATCCCTGGCACCGGCCGAAGAGTGCGACCTGCTCTGCCTCGAACTAGGCAGCGAGATCGCTGATCACCTCTGCGAGGAGATCGAACTCGATGGCGCTGTCCGCTGCGACTGTGCTTGTCACCAATCAGTGAAGCGCAAGCTTCGAGTCGCAGCACCAGTCTCGGGAGGCAGCGTATGAAACTGCTCACCGACGATATCCGTCAGGCACTACCCGCCTTGCGGAGCACCGAAGCGCTCGGCCTTGATGCACCCATCATCGCTAAGTTCTTCACCCCCACGTCCAACTGGACCTGGTACGCCACCGAATTCGATGGTGAAGACCTGTTCTTTGGACTGGTCGACGGACATGAGAAGGAGATCGGCTACTTCTCACTGTCTGAACTTGAAGCCGTCCGCAATCCGCTCGGTCTAGGCATCGAACGCGACCTCTACTTCGGAACCGATCACACCCTGAAGGAGTTCATGTAGAACCACTTCAACCTAAGCCCGCTCTCGTTTCGCAACGATGGCGGGCTTCTTTCTTAGTTGGCGCGCGACGTGTCCATTAACGCGGCTAAATGACTTCCACCGTCGATTAGCTTCGCTAACTGAACAACCATATTGACTTTTCCGAGTTGATCGTCGTACAGTCGTCTTACTACCAGAGACCTATGTACGAAACATTCTTCGGCCTCCAGGAGAGGCCGTTTTCTATATCACCTGATCCGCGCTACTTCTTCCTTAGCAGCCAACACAAGGAAGCGCTCGCCAAGTGCCAGTATGCAGTTCAGCAGCGCATGGGCTTAGCGGTCATCTACGGCGACGCAGGCACAGGCAAGACAACCATTGCCAGGCGGCTACACCAAATGTTCCTCGACAAGCCCGAGTACCGGACGGCCATGCTCATTGGTCCGGACTTGAAGACCGAGAACGCCTTCCTGCGCGAAATCATGAAGGAGTTCGGCGTCGAGACCAAGCGCGAGTTTGCCGTCTCACGTTCGCTGTTCCAGGCGTTCCTCGCCGAGCAATTCAAGGAAGGTCGCACGGTAGCGCTCATCATCGATGAAGCGCAGACCATTCGCAACCGGAACTACGAACTCATCCGCAGCCTACTCAACTACGAAACCGACCAACAAAAACTCATTAACATCATCCTCTTCGGCCAGAATGAGCTCGCCGCGAAACTAGACGCCCGCCCCGAGCTCAAGAGCCGCGTGACCATTTTCGGCGCTCTCAGTTCGCTTTCACGCCAAGACACGGAAAGCATGATTCGCTTCCGCTACCGCACAGCCGGCGGAGAGGACCCACCGTTGAGTGCTCCGGCAACCGACGCCATCTTCCGCTATTCAACCGGCCTACCCCGCATGATTTGCACGCTATGCAACACGGCCCTGACCAAGGCGTTCGCCTCGCAACGTAAGACAATAGATGTTCCCCTGGTTGAAGAAGCAGCCGCCGAGATGCGTATCCAGGTTGAGGAAGAACTGGAGGCCGCATGACGGAATCCCAGGGAACGTACTCTGAACTCGTTGAGCTTTCTCAGCGAGAACACCCACCAGCTAGGAAGGAGACGCCACCGAAAGCACCGAAGCCTACTGAACGTCCAGTGTCTCCGGCATCGCCTGCCGAAGACTTGTTCTCTACACCAAATATCAGCCAGAACTATCGCTTCACCGAGGACGAACTCCGCTGGCTACGCACGCGCTCCTTCGAGCTCACCGAGGAAATAGGCACGAAGGTATCGCAGAACATGATCCTCCGCATTGCCCTGCGGGATCTCCGTGAGGCGTGTGACCGGAACCCAACCTCCAATCCCCTCTCACGCGCTGTGTCTCGTCTGAAGAGATAGCATCACCGCTTCCACAACATCAGTGATGCGATGGGTGGATGGTTGCACGGTTGCGTCCACCCACCCAACATTGCGACCGTCCAACCGACCATCATTCCACCCGTCCTACCACCCCAGCTTCCGACCACCCACCCATTGTTGTACGGGTGAATGGTTGTAGACGGCGATGAGACGATAGTCGCATGGAAGAACCAAGCATCAGACACCGCAATACGCTTAAGCAGCACTACACGATGACTTCGAACGTGCTCTTGTTCGGCTACAAGCAGCTCTCTGACAGTGAGAAGCTGACCTATCAGACCATTGACTCCTACGACTGGAGCAATGGGGAAGGGAAGCGCAAAGGCTACGCCTTTCCGAGCCTGGCCACCCTTGCTCGCCTCCGGGGATTAGACGAGCGCACACTCAGACGCCACCTCGGCGCGTTGGAAAGCGCCGGCCTAGTGCGCCGTGAAGTTCAACCCGGTCAGCCGAGCTTGCTCTGGATCGAGGAGCCCTCGAAAGAGGAGCGCGAAGCGTACTTGTCCACAATGGCTATGAGTCCGGACACAGATGTCCGGGGTACCCCGGACACGGATGTCCGCCCCCTAGATGAGGAATCAGAAGAACTAGAAACAGACAAAACCGTTAACGGGGCTAAAGCCTTTAAGGGGAGAAGGGGAGGGAAAAGATTCCTATCGGCTGAGGAGAAAGCCAAGCGCGACTATATCGTGGAAGAGATTCTCAAGGTGACAAGAGATCCGCACTCCCTCGGTTTCTACCAGAAAGTTGCCATGACCATATCCGAACACCGCGTGTTCGAGGCACTGAGTGAGGTGAGGCTGGCAAGCCGAGAAGGACGTATTCGCACAAGCCGAGGAGCCTACTTCGCGTCCGTATTCCAGCCTCGAACGATGTACAGTAGTCACAATGGCAAGGAATGAGGGCCGAACGGCGCATGACCTCTAAGGCGAATCTCAGGACACACTTCTCAGATTTTTTCGACGTACCAACACAGAGCTTGGACGACGCAGGCGCTTTCAACATCTCGCTGATCAATGACCTCCCCCTGTTCATAGATCCATTCCTGCTCTTCAACAGCCAGAATCCCACCTACAGCGGGCTCCACGACGACATCATCAAATACCTACGTTTCCTGCGTGATAAGTCATCAGGCTCGTTACGACCGGGACTCATCGGCGCCTGGTACACGTTTCCCGAAATCAAGCAAACGTGGCTTGGATTCTCGCAGGTCGGCAATGCCGGGCATGGCCTTGGACGCGACTTTGCATTGGCTCTTCACAAGAGCCTTCATTCCGTATTCGCAGAGTTCGGTTCTGAGAAAGTCACCAAAGGCAGCCATCTTGAAAAGCTCTGCCTGATTCAAGACGGCGTCGGCCGCGACACCATCAGCGACTTCACGACCAATTTGATCAGGGGCTATCTCCTCGACTACACGCAGACCTTTGCTCTCGCGAACATCGATTCCCGCTTGAGACGCAGCGTGCCGGTTCCGCGAGTTCGTTTCAACTATGAGACCGAATCGTGGGAGTCTGCTTCATTCGAACTGCCGTTGCTGGGTGACGATTACGTGATCTTGACGCCGAAGGACATTCTTACCAAGGACGATACCTGGATAAACCGCGCGGACATGGTGAATGACTTCAGTCAGATCGTGGACGCTATGCCGAATGCAGAACTCAGGGGTCAACTCAACAACTATTTCGCGAAAGCACTTCCAAAGGACGCGAAGGAGAAGGAGCGACGTGCAGCAATTGCGGCGGCGATTGCAGAATATCCGGAGTTTATCGAGTACTACATCCGCTTCAAGGAGGAGAACGGAGATCAAGCGTCATCGGTTAGCCGTCAAAAGGTGGCGGAAGTCACTCAACAATTTGTGCTCAACATTCAGCAGTTCGTTGAGGACATCGGTGCGCAGACCGCCTTTTACACGATTCGAGGGAACACACTCGATGAAGCCCGAGCACGCGTCAAGTTCCTAAAGGACATCATTGAAAACAAGGGAGGCTGGAGGATCTTCTACATCAATGGAGAGCCCGTCAGTCGAGAATCCGACCTGCATATCATGTTTCGGTTGACATGGTTCGCAACGGTGTCCGACGTCAGCCGCGAAGTTGACGACGGAAGGGGGCCGGCAGACTTCAAGATTTCCCGCGGAGCTCGCGACAAGAGCATCGTCGAATTCAAATTGGCCAGCAACACGAAGCTTAAGCAGAACTTACAGACTCAGGCAGAGCTCTATAAGAAAGCGAGCGACGCGTCCGGTGCGCTAAAGGTGATTCTCTACCTCAGCGAAAGCGAACTAAAAAGAGTCGAGACCATACTCAAGGAGCTGGGCTTGCACGGACATCCTGACGTGATCCTGATCGACGGCCGACGCGACAACAAACCTTCGGCTTCGAAGGCCTAGCCGTGGTGCGTCCACTAATCGAAAACGTCGATTGGACTACGCTCTTCGCTCCCCGTAAAATCTGGTGGTCAAATGCCGCGCGGGCATGACCGCGAGACTCTTTGCACGTTCGCATAAAGCGCGTCCTTGCCGAGATTCAGAGTTGACCAACGGGCGGGAACATTCAGCAGGGAGCCTTCCAAGCTGGATGTTGAGGGTTCGAGCCCCTTCCCCCGCTCCATCACTCCTCATACCATTCCCGTCTCAGCCAATCACCATTAGAAGGAGCACGCAATGCCCGCCTTCCTCGTCCACGGCGTCCCCGACACCGCCCACCTCTGGGACAACGTCCGTTCGCACCTCAAGCGCGACGACGTGATCGCGCATTCCATGCCCGGGTTCAGCACACCAGTCCCGGACGGCTTCGACTCGACGAAAGAGGCCTACGCCGATTGGCTCATCGCCCGCGTCGAGGAAGTCGGCGAGCCCGTTGATATCGTCGGACACGACTGGGGCGCCATGCTCGTCCAGCGGCTCGTCTCCCAACGCCCCGACCTCGTGCGCACCTGGGCTGTCGGCAGCGGCCCTCTCGACACCGACTACGTCTGGCACGACACCGCCAAGGCCTGGCAGACGCCGGGCGTGGGAGAGCAACTGATGCAGGCCTTCACGCCGGACGCGATGACCGGCGTCTTCGTACAGCAGGGCTTGACCGAGGCGGATGCGCGTGGCGTGGCGGAGCGTATCGATGACACGATGAAGGCGAGCATCCTGGTGCTGTATCGCTCGGCGATGCAGGTGGCGGTCGACTGGCCGCCACTAGCGAGCAAGGACCGGCCGGGGCTTGCGCTATCCGGCGCCGACGATCCGTACGTGCCCCCACTGTACATGGAGCGGCTGGCCGAACGCACCGGCGCGAAGTGCGTCGTGTTCGAGAAGTGCAGCCACTGGTGGCCGCAGCAACGCCCGGCGGAAGTGGCAGCGCTGCTTACGGAGCATTGGGCGCGGTAGGGAGCCGCCGCACCGGCTCGACCGCGAACAATGCGCCGGATGACTGTCAACCGCGCAGAGGCCACGAACAAAGAAGGCCCCGCGTTCGCGAGGCCTCCCCAAAACTGTAAACCGATAACTGTGAACTGAAAACTCCGTGCTACCTGCGTCCCGCAAACGCCGGCCGCCGCCTCCGCGACCCAAACCCCGTCGCTCCCGAGCGCGACATTGGCTTCGCCGCTGCTAACGGCTTGATCTCCGTCCCGTCCGGGTTGAGGCGCGTCAATGTCTTCCCCAGACCGCGCTCGATCTCCCGCCACTTCGGCAGGTCGGCGGCGCCGATGATGGTGATGGCCTGACCGCTGCGGCCCATGCGGCCGGTGCGGCCGACGCGGTGCGTGAACAACTCCGACGTCTCCGGCAGTTCGAAGTTGATCACCCGGCCGATGTGCAGCACGTCGAGGCCGCGGGCCGCGACGTTGGTGGCGAGCAGGATCGGCGTCTTGCCGGCGCGGAACTTCGTGATCACGCGCTCGCGCTGACCCTGGCTGAGGTTGCCCTGCAGCACGTCGACCTGGTAGCCCATGCGCTCGAGCTTGACGCCGAGGTTGCGCACGCCGTGCTTGGTGCGGCCGAAGACCAGCGTCGTGCCCTCGCCGGGCTCGTCGAGGAGCTTCAGCAGCAGGCCGAACTTGTCGTCGCCCATGCACTCGTACACGATGTGCTCGATGTCGGGTTCGTACACGTCTTCGTCGTCGATGGCCCGGATCACAACCGCGTCATGCAGGTGCTTGTCCATGACCTTCATCACCCAGGCGGGCGTGGTGGCCGAGAACAGCGCGGTCTGGCGATCGCGGTTGGTCTGCGCCAGGATGCGCTCGACGTCGGGGGCGAAGCCCTGGTCGAGCATCTGGTCGGCTTCGTCGAGCACCAGGTACGTCACGCCGTCGACGCGCATCGTCCCCTGCTGCAGGTGGTCCAGGATGCGTCCGGGCGTCCCAATGACAACCTGTGCGCCGTCATAGATGGCGTCCTTCTGCGGGCCGTACGCCCGGCCGCCGTAAATCAGCGTCGTCTTGATCTTCGCCGGCTTCGCCAGCTTGTCCAGCACTTCGGCGACCTGGATCGCCAGCTCGCGTGTCGGCACCAGGACCAGCGCCTGGAGCCACTTGTTCTCGGGATTGATCCGCTCGATCAGCGGCAGTCCGAACGCCAGCGTCTTGCCGGAGCCGGTGTGCGCCTGTCCGATCACGTCGCGGCCTTCCAGCAGCGGCGGTATCGAGTTGGCCTGGATGTCCGTGGGGGTAACGATGTCCATTGCTTCGAGCGTCTTAAGGCTCGAAGGCTTGAGGGTGAACTCACTGAAGGATGACAATGGGGATACTTCTCCTATAGGGAAATGGTGCGAAGGGCCATAGCAGCAGGTCGCGGACGAGGAGGGCGCTCGGGGCGCATATCAACGACCACGATGGGGAGAGTCAAGCAGCAGGCATTCGCCAAAGTTCTGATATGTGAAGTGTACGGGTTCGTGTAGCCCCTCGGCAAATGGGGGATTCCACACAACAGGGGCCGCCATCTCCCGTAGGAACGACCGATCGTGCTCGCCGGGAGAGCGCGAGCCCCTCGCGCGCGCTTCTGCCGCCACCTACCCTGTGCGCACTGTGAGACAATTCGGCTTCAGCCAGACGCTGCCCGCACCAGTGACCGCGCGCCGTTGGTCGCGGAGACGTGATCTCAGGAGTTAGAGCATGAGCTACGAGACGATCGACTTCAGCATCGATGGCGCGATCGCGCGCATCACCCTCAGCCGGCCCGCGCGCCTGAACGCGATCAACACGCAGCTCGTCGCCGACTTGCGGGCCTCCGTCATCGCGGCGAACGACGACCACGCGGTGAAGGTGATCGTGCTGAGCGGCGCCGGGCGCGCGTTCTGTGCCGGATACGACCTAGACTGGGGCACGAAGGGCGAGGACGCCAGCCAGCGGGCGATGGGCGGGATGTGGGATCCGGTGCGGGACTACATCGGGATGTCGCGGAACGTGCGGGCGTACATGTCGTTGTGGGAGAGCCCGAAGCCGGTCATTGCACAGGTGCACGGGTGGTGCGTCGGCGGCGGGACGGATCTCGCCCTGTGTAGCGACCTCATCTTCATGGCCGAGGATGCACAGATCGGGTATCCGCCAGCGCGGGTGTGGGGCGAGCCAACGACGATGATGTGGGTCTACCGCCTCGGCCTCGAGCACGCGAAGCGTTTGATGCTGACGGGCGAGTCGCTGACTGGCGTGGAGGCTGAGCGCGTCGGGCTGGCCTCGAAGGCGGTACCGGCGGCGCAGCTCGCGGATGAGGTGGAGGCGATGGCGCAGAAGCTGGCGACTATCCCGATGAACCAACTCGTGATGAGCAAGCTGCTGGTGAATCAGGCGTACGAGAATATGGGCCTGCGCACGACGCAGATGCTCGGCACCGTGTTCGATGGCATCGCGCGCCACACGCCCGAGGGTGTCGCTTGGCGGGACATGGCGATGAAAGACGGCTTCCGCGAGGCCGTCCGCCGCCGCGACGCGCCGTTCAAGGACTACGGCGAGCGGCCCAGATAGAGCAAACGGCAAAGGGCCAAGGGCAAAACGCAGAGTGTGGGCGCTTGCCCTTGGCCCTGTGTTCTACCCGCCTATGCGTCTTCGTACTTGAATGACAGCTTGATTTTTGCGCGGTACTGCGAGACTTTGTTGTTCTCGACGGTCATGTCGAGGGTGACGACTTCGGCGACGCGGAGGTCGCGTAGGGAGCCGCCGGCGCGTTCGACGGCGGCGCGTGCGGCATCTTCCCAAGACTTGTCGCTAGTGCCTACCAGTTCGATGATCTTGTACACGCTCTCGGCCATGGTCGGGGTCCTTTCGTTTTTCTTCTGGGTGGACTGCGATCGTACACCCTGTGTCAAGTCCGTGGGCAGGGGGCGCGTTTTCGGAGAGACGGCGGGCGAGGGCGCCCGCGCTCCTGGCAGGCTGCTATTCATGCCGCTGGGGATTTCCGCGCCGGTACACTGAGGGCGTCCCTGGTCGAATCGTAGACAGAGAGTGGGCTCGAATGTCCCCGGAGCCTTCGGTTGGCTTGCCATCAGACGCGCGCGGGATGCGCGGGTATGGGTTGCGCACGTTCTCTTCGTTGCGGATCCCCGACTTTCGTGTCCTGTGGCTGGGCAACGTTGGGACGATGCTGGGGCAGTGGGTGCAGTTCGCGGCGCAGGGGTACCTGGTCTACCACCTGACGAACTCGCCGTTCCAGGTCGGCGCCGTTGGATTCGTGCGAGGCATCGCCTCCGTCGCCTTCGCGCCCTTCGCCGGCCTGATCACGGACCGTTTCAGCCGCCGGTCGGTCTTGATGGTGATGACCACGCTCAGCGCGATCATCGCCGTCTTGCTGGCGGCGCTCATCATCAGCGATGCCATCCAGATCTGGATGCTCTATCCCATCTCTGTCGCCGAAGGGCTGACCGACGCCATCAACCAACCGGCGCGGCAGGTGATGGTCTACGACGTGGTGGGCGAAGATGAGCTACCGAACGCCGTCGCCGTGAACTCCCTGGGTGGGAACACGATGCGGATCGTCGGGCCGTCGGTGGCCGGGGCGCTCATCGGGACAGTGGGCATTGAAGCGGCGTTCATCTTGCAGGCGGCGGCCTATGCGATCTCGGTCTACTTCACTTCGCGTATCAAGACGAAGGGCATCCCAACATCGAAGTCGACCACGTCCGTCCTCGCGAGCATGGCCGACGGTATCGACTATGCCTTCAAGAACCGCGATGTGCTGCTGCTCGTGGTGATGGCTGCCTTGCCTTCTCTGCTGGTATACCCGTACGTTCAGTACATCCCAGTCTTCGCTGATGATGTGCTCGATGTCGGATCCGTCGGGTTTGGGTTCCTGGCGTCGGCCGTGGGGTACGGCTCGGTCATCGGAGCGCTCATCGCGGCGAACCTGACGAAGCTGCAGAAGCGCGGCCAGATCCTCGTCTGGACGACGTTCGTGTACATGTCGCTTGTGACGGCGTTTGCGCTCTCGAACATGTTCGCGCTGTCATTCGCCCTGCTGGTAGTCGCCGGCATTGCCAACTCGATCTACCTGATGTTCAACCAGGTAATGATCCAGCTCACGGTCGATGACGAGTACCGGGGCCGGGTGCTCTCGCTGTACGTCATGACCAGCGGCATCACGCCCTTCAGCGCCCTGCTGATGGGCGCCTTGATCGACGTATACGGTGCGCAGGCCACCGTCGCCTGCTTCACGGGGTTGGCGGCGGCCATCGTGCTCGTGATCGGCCTGCTCAGCCGGCGGTTGCGGGAGATCTAGGCTGCGGTCGTCGGTCGACTAGTAAGGTGCCTGAAGAACTTCTTTGTCGCACCATCCCCGGTCGATACTGAGGACGCCCTGAAGGTGCACCGCGCGGGCTGAAGGCCCGCGCTACGGGTAGCACAGCGCTCCCTTCGCGCGCCGTCAGACTTTCAGGGACTTCCATTTGCCGGAGCGGAAGCGCCAGGTCGTGAGGGCGGCCCGCACCCAGTTCTCCGTCACGGCCGCCACCCAGACGAAGGGCACGGACAGACCGAGGGCGAACACCATGAAGGTGGCGATTGGTACACGGACGCCCCAGGCGCTGAAGGTGAAGGTTCCCAGTACGAAACGCACGTCGCCCGCACCGCGCAGCGCGCCCGAGAGGGATGCGTGGATCGCCATGCCCGGCAGGGCGAAAGAGAACACGCGCAGCAGCTTCGTCGCCGTCTCGACCACTGCAGGATCGTTGATGAAGAGAGCCACAATGTGCGGCGCCATCACGAACTGCACGACGGCCATCACGCAGAGTGTCGAGAACGCGAAGAAGCGCACGCGCTTGGCCACTTCTTCCGCCCGGTCGGGATCGCCCGCCCCCAGGCTCTGACCGACGAGTGCCGTGGCCGCCGTGCCCAGGGCGAATCCGGGCAGGATCGCCACTTCCAGCGAACGGAGCGCGACAGAGTGCGCGGCCAGTTGATCGGTGCCGAGATGGGCGACGATGCGCGTGTACACCAGGAACGCCAGCATGAACTGACCCTCCTCGAGTCCCACGGGCAGCCCGATGCGGGCAAGCCGGGCGAAGGCATCGCGGTTCGTCTCGAAGATGCGCCGCAGATCGAGGCGGATCGGCCCGATGCCGCTGACCAGCAGGGCCAGCGCGAGGATGCCGCCGCTGGCGCTGGCTGTAGCATAGCCAATGCCCGGGGCGCGCATGCCGAGATCGGCGACGGCGCCGCTGATCAGCAGGAACGTGACGGCGGCGTTGATGAGGTTGACGATGATGAGGATGACCATCGACATCCAGGTGTTGCCCAGGCCGCGCAGCGATCCGGCGATGGCGTAGAACACCATGATCAGGGGCAGGCCGAGGCATCCGGTGCGCAGATACTCTGTGCCCAGGGCCTGGACGTCGGCGTCCGCGCCCATCACCCGCAGGAAGAACGGCGCGAAGGTGAAGATGACCGCCGTACACAACAGGCCCCAGAGGAACGCGGCGATCAACGCCGCGTGCAGGCCCGCCTGCACGCGTGAGCGGTCACCCGCGCCGATGTCGCGGGCGATCACGGCCGTTGAGCCGACATCGATTGCCAGTGCGCCTGAAAGCGGAATCCAGAACAGGAGCGCACTGATGCCCACGGCGGCGATGCCATCGGCGCCCAGGTAGTGGCCGACCAGCGCCGCATCCACCGCGCTGAGCAACGACAGCGAGAGGCGCTCCAGCACGACCGGCCAGGCCAGCTTGAGGATGGTGCGATCGACGCTGTCACGCGAGATGGTTGCGGCGAGCGTGCCGTGGTGTGGAAGCGCATCGGCTTCCGGCGCGTCCGCTTCGGTGGCCAAGGGAACTACCTCGAAGCCGCCCGGGGACGGCAAATCATCGCAGGAAATCGATCCAGCCTAGCACGGTCATCGCCGGCCGCGGGCGGCTATTGCGGTGGAGTTGGGGGCGGCCCCGGCGTGGCCGTCTCCGTCGGCACGGGCGTGTTCGTGGACGCAGGCGCCGTCGGAACGGCGGTGTTGGTAGGGATGGCGGTCGGCGGGGCCGGCACCGAGGTGGGCACGGAGGTTTCCGTCGGCGTCGGTTCGGGTGTAGTCGTCGCTGTGGGCTCGGGCGTCTCGGTTTCCGTCGGCACCGGGGTGATTAACCACTCGGCGAGCGGTGGCAGCGTTGGTGTCGCGGTCGGCGTGTCTTCGGGCGGTGGCGGTGGGAGCGCGTTCTCGTCGGCCTGCTTCAGCGATCGGATTAAGGGCACGGCCTGCGGGTTGAACTCGCGTGACACACGGTACGGTGTCAGCTTGATCTTCTGTATTTGGCCGGGGCCGTAGTTACCGGACACCAGTGACCGCCCGTACGTGGCGACGCCGCCGTTGTTCGGGATGTCGTCGAACGCCACCGGCTGAGATTGGGTGAAGTACTTGCCTTCAACATAAGGCTGGATCTGGAAGTGCAAGTGTGGGCCGGGGCCGCCGTCCACGTCGGAACAGGTGACGCCGGTTTCGCCGGAGACGCCGAGCGGTTCGCCCGCGGACACCAACTGGCCAACTTCCACTTCGACCGAGTTGTACGCGAGATGGAGGTAGAGGCTCGCCATGCCGTCGCCGTGGTCGATCACGACGTAGTTCGCGGACCCGGCGTAGAAGGCGCTGCAGCCGCCGGCATTCGAATCTTCGCGGACCATCACGACCTTGCCGTCACGAGCGGCCACCACGGTCTCATAGTTGAGGTCGAGGTCGAGCGCGTAGGCGGCCAGGCCGTTGTGCGTGAACGTGGTGTCTTCGCCCTGCGTGACGGCGTGGATCTGGCCCCCGGCCCACGGCAGCAGGTAGCGNNTAGCCGGGAGGCGCCGGATACTGGGGGATGCCGCCCGGGCCGCCCGGGATATTGATCGCCGGAGTGACGGCGGCCACCACGGAGAAGGCCATAGCGAAGGCGGAAACGAACAACGACACTAAGCAACCTGTCTCGGCGCGAGCTGTAGACCCGTCGGCCGCGGTATTCGAGGATCCTGGTGCTTGGCAAACGCGGGGTTGCGCCCATTATTGCCAGATCGGCGGACCTTGTCTATGAGCCACATGTTCACAATCGGTTAACGCTGCCCTCGTTGACAGGTTTCAAACGTCACACAGTTACCGCCCGATCACCCTAACTTTCCCCGAGATGGGACGACATAACCCCCGCAATAGCTTCAGCGGTGCGGTCCCAGGCTGAACTTGCCATAAGGTTACGACCCTTGCGACCACCCCCGAACCGCCCGCCTGGCGGTCGTTCGCTCTTCATGCTCTTACGTGCGGGCCGCAGGGGCCGTATGTACGATTCTAAGCAGGGTGTGATGGGCCGAACCGGGGGTTATAGAGCCGGGGGCTTGGGCGCAACAAATGAACCGTCGGCTTCCCGCAGGAGCGGGAGTACCGTCATGATGGCGTCGCGATTCAAGGGCCCGTAGATGTGCGGATAGATGCGGGCGGGATCCTCGTACCGGATCTCCGAGGTCACCAGGTCCTTCTCGATTACCAGCACGATGAACATCCGTTGCTCCCCGTGGTAGTAGCGATTCGCTGTGTCCGCGACGTTCTGCTCGCCGTCGGTGCAGTGCATGAAGCCCTCGTCGGCGAAGCCCTCTGGCGCATACGGCGCGCCGGAATCGCAGTCCCGGAAGTACGTACCCGCAACGATGTGGTAGGTGATGCTCATGGGACCTCGACACCGCGCAGGACGCGCTCGACGATGTTCTCCGCCGTCACGTTCTCTGCCTCCGCCTCGTAGGTGATGACGATCCGGTGCCGCAGCACGTCCATCGCGACCGCTTTCACGTCGTCCGGTTCGACGAAGCCGCGGCCGCTGACAAAGGCGTGGGCGCGGGCTGCTTGCGCCAGGAAGATGCTGGCGCGGGGCGAGGCGCCGTATTCGATCAGCGGGCGCACGTCAGCCAGGCGGTACGCCTCCGGCTCGCGCGTCGCATACACCAGGTGGACGATGTAGTCGCGCAGCCGCTCGTCCATGTGTACGTCTGCCAGCGCGGCCGCGGCCGCCATCATCGCCTCGGGTGTAGCCACCCGCTCGATCTGGGGTTCGACGCCCGGGACGACGAAGCGGTCGAGGATCTGCTTCTCTTCGTCGCGCGAGGGGTAGGTGACGTGCACCTTCAGCATGAAGCGGTCGAGTTGGGCTTCGGGGAGGGCGTAGGTGCCTTCGTGCTCGATCGGATTTTGGGTGGCAAGCACCATGAACGGCTCTTCGAGGGGGAAGGTCGAGCCGCCGATGCTCACCTGCCGCTCCTGCATCGCCTCCAGCAGGGCGGACTGCACCTTCGCGGGCGCGCGGTTGACTTCGTCAGCGAGGACGATGTTGGCGAAGACAGGGCCCTTCCGGACGTGGAACTGCCCGTCCTGGGGGTTGTAGATCGTCGTGCCGGTGATGTCGGCCGGCAGGAGATCCGGGGTGAACTGGATCCGCACGAACGAGGCGGCGATGGCTCTGGCCAGAGTGTGTACGGTGAGGGTCTTCGCCAACCCCGGCACGCCCTCGATCAGGATGTGCCCCCGGCAGAGCATCCCGATCAGCAGGCGCTCGACCAGTGCATCCTGTCCGATGATGACCTTCGCTACCTCGCGCTTGACGCCGTCCACGAACGCGCTCTGCGCTCGCACCCGCTCGTTGATCGCCGTGATATCCGTGTTCAGAGCGGAATTCCCTTCGTGCCGCAACGACTCCGCAATCAGTCCCCGCAGTCTACCCGTCACAATTAATACGTGAAGTTGGCGTGATCCGGGCCGATCGGCCCATGACCGGCCGACGCACGTGGCCGAAAATAAGGCTATGGGACTACGACTGCTCGCCTTTGCGTTGCGCCACGGCAGCATCGTGACCGCGACGCTGCTTATCGGCCTGCTCCTGAATCTCCTCGTCATCGGCGGCACTGAATCCCCGCGCGGATTCGGCGATGGCGAGTTGCCTTCGGCTGCGCAGTGTCACGCTGGCGGCCCCGGCTGTGCCGAGCAGCCGCTCATCCCGCCTCCTGCCCTCGGAATCCCTCACTTCTCCGCCATGGAGCCGTTCGTCTTCGGCGCTCCGGCCCTCATCCCGGTCGAGCCGAGCGATGACCTCCGTGCATCGCCACCACCCGCTCTCGAACGTCCCCCACTCTCCCCCCTGGCCGCTTAGAGAAACGGTCGGTTCTTGGTGCTCCCTCGCTTTTATGGGAGCGCCAGCTAGCGTGGAGATAACGACAATGACATCCGTCACATCTGCCAAGCGCGCCGCAAAGGCCGCGCACACAAGAAGCACCCGTCGCCGGAGGTCGCTCCTGAAGTTGGGCCTGTTGACCTTCCTTGCCCTGGCCGCCGTTGGCGGAATCATCGCCCTGCAGATTTTCACGGGTGATTCCGCCGTTGTCGAGCCACCCCTTGGCAGCGGCCGCATCCTCGGCGACCCCGACGCTCCGGTTACGATCGTCGAGTACGCGGATTTTCAATGTCCGATATGCAAGCGTGCCGCCACTGACCTGCTTCCGCAGATCGAGAAAGAATATGTCGATAGCGGCCTCGTGAAGATCGAGTTCCGTCACTTCCCCTTCCTTGGTCAGGAGTCGTGGGACGCCGCGCAGGCTGCCGCAGCTGCTGAGGAGCAGGGGAAGTTCTGGGAGTACTACGCCGCTCTATTCAACGCCCAGGGCCGCGAGAATGCGGGCTCCTTCAGCTACGACAAGCTCCTGCAGCTCGCCCGCGACCTCGGTCTCGACGCTGAGCGCTTTGACGCGACACTCGCCAGCAACGCCAACCTCAAGATCGTGCAAGCGGAAGTGGACGCGGCGCGTGAAAGGGGCGTGAACTCCACGCCGACGTTCTTCGTCGGCGACACCAAGATCGTCGGCGCCCAGGACATCGGCAAGTTCCGGGACGCCATCGAGCACGAGTTGGGGCGGACCGGCATGGGCGGCAGCCAATGAGCCTCCCGCTCGCCGCTCGCGCCGCCGTTGACCGCACCCGCCTCCGGCCAGGGGAAATGGGTGTGAACAATCTGCTCTTTGCGGTCGTCTTCGCCCTGGCGCTGATGGGACTTGGCGTCGCGGGCTATCTCACGTTCGTGCACTATGCGCATCAATCCATCGCCTGCAACGGCCTGGGTGACTGCGAGTACGTCAACAACAGCGAGTACGCGAAGGCGGCCGGCGTGCCCGTGGCGCTGATGGGCGCCGTCGCCTACGCGACCATGGGGCTCCTGACCGCAGCCGCCTGGCTCCGCCGCGATGCGATGTTACTGCTCGCCGCCTGGCTCGTCGCGCTCGCCTCCGTTGCATTCTCGATGTACCTCACCTACATCGAGCTTCGTGTCTTGATGGCCATCTGTGTCTACTGTGTCGTCTCTGCCACTATTGTTACGGCTCTCTTCGCCACCCTCACGGCATTGGCCTGGCGGTTGCGTGAAGAGATCGCGGACGGCTAGAGAGGGCGTGCATCCCGATAGGGACGCGGGTAGCCGGGGTTGATCGCGATGTTTGGCATCCGGCCCTACTGCATAGCGCTGTCTCGCCTTAGGATCCCCGCGTGAAATACGATGTCATCGTGCTCGGTGCCGTTGGAGATTGGCGCGAGCCCGGCGTTCGACCACCTCCGCGATCAGCGGCTCGCTCCGGATGACGCAACGATCGCAGATGATGAACAGCTCGCGTCGTGGGTGCGTCACGTTGCCGGGAGCGGCTTTCACCCTAGTTGCACGGCGAAGATGGCTCCCGCGCCCGATCCGATGGGTGTCGTCGACCAGCATCTCCGCGTGCGCGNNTGACCGATGGGTGTCGTCGACCAGCATCTCCGCGTGCGCGACTTCGAGAACCTCTACGTCGTCGATGTCTCCGTGATGCCGAAATGTCCCCGGGCGAACATCCACCTCACCGCGATCATGATCGGCGAACGGGCCGCAGATTGGCTCCCCGAAGGCGTGATGTAGTGGCCAGGGCCTTACGGAGCGGCCATCACGGCGATCTCCTCGTCGATGAAGTTGTCGACGTCCTTCGGAGTCAGGCACTCGACCTTATATGTGCCCGCAGTCGGCGCCACGAAGTCGTACGACAAATTGCCGATGAAGGGCGTAGCGTCAGGATTTCCGTTCGGCAGGGCAGGGACGACGGCTTTGCCGATCTCGAACAGGGTGGTCTTGTTCTGACGCAGCTCGCACACCAGCTCCACCTCGATCGGGTAATTCTGGGTGTAGGACACCACGGCCGTCATCGGCTCGCCCGCCACACGGCCTCCGCTAACCACGAGGCTCTCGAAGAACTCCGTACCCGATTCGGGATCGGAGAAGCGGACGCCGCAGCCGGCGAGGACGATGGTGAGGAGTGGTGCGGCGAGGTATAGGCGTCTCACTGGCGGCATGGTATCGCATGATTACGTCGTCGGTCGTCGGTCGTCGGTCGTCGGTCGTCGGTGTGGGGCTAGACGCGGTTTGTGTGGCGGAGGTACATCAGCAGGGCGGCGATGCTCTTTGCGTCGCAGACGATACCATCGTCCACGAAACGCAGCGCGTCGGTGAGCGAGACGTGATCGAGGACGAGATCTTCGTCTTCGTCGGTGGGTAGGGCGTCTTCGACAAGATCGGTGGCGGCGTAGATGTGTTGATACTCCTCGCTGTAACCCGGGGCGAGGAACATGCCGCCGATGCGGGTCAGGGTGCCCCGGTGGCCGGTCTCTTCGCGAAGTTCGCGCTGGGCGGCTTCTTCGGGGGTCGCATCCCGCTCATCGACGCCGCCCGCCGGGAGCTCGAGCAGCCACTTGCCGGTGGGATGCCGGTACTGCCGCACCATCAACAGGCGTCCGTCCGCATCCACCGGTACGAGCACGACGGCAACGCCATACTCGACGACCTCTCGGGTGTAGGTGCGACCGTCGCTTTCGCGCAGCGTATCGACGCGTACGCCGATCAGCTTGCCGTAGAAGGCGCGTTCTGTTGATGTGAGTTGGGGTATGGAATCCATTAAAGAGTTTGGACCATGGCGATCTCGTTACAGCCGGGGAATTTCGGACAACGGTAGCACTCGCCCCAGACCTTGCGCGGGAGGGTCATCACGTCCGCCTGTGCGAAGCCGAGCTTCTCGAAGAATCCGGGGCGGTAGGTGAGCGCGAAGGCTGTCGTCAGGCCGATCTGGCGTGCTTCGTCGAGGCACGCCCCGACGACCTGTTGCCCCAGGCCTTGGCCCTGTAGATCCTCGCGCACCGCGAGCGACTTAATCTCCGCGAGATCGGCCCAAAGGATATGTAGGCCGCCGCACGCGACCGCCGCTCCTGATGCATCGCGGACCACGTAGAAGTCGCGGAGGTTCTCGTACACCTCTGCCATGGTGCGGGGAAGCATCTCGCCCTTGCGGGCGAAGGTGTTGACGAGATCGTGGATCGCCTGAGCGTCGGAGATTTCGGCGCGGATGAGGTGGGTTGTGGTGGAGGAGGAGGTCATGGGCGTTCCGGATCAAGAAAGCGGGCCAGTCAGCCCGCTGGGGCAGCTTATCAGATTAGTGGCAGCCGCATTCGCCGCGGATTTATCACGCCGACAACTCTTACTTCACGAAGCGGCACCGCGCGGGCTGAAAAGCCCGCGCTACGGACAAGGACTCGGTGGCGGCGCATCACAGCATCCCGCCCTCATTCTGAGAGCCAGTTGAGGCGGCGGCCGACGCGGACGAAGAAGTCTCCTGGTGGGCCGAGGCGCAGGAAGCGGGCGGCGTGCTCGCTCGTGCGGACGCGCACGATGTCACCGCCGGAGAGTTCCATGTCCGGCTGGCCGTCGATGCTGGCGATCGCCTTCTGGCCTCGCGAGATCTCCACTTCGACGACCGAGCCCTCTGGTAGGAGGATGCTGTTTGCGGGCGCGAGGTGCGGTGCCACTGGCGTGACGAGAATCTCCCGGGACTCCGGGTGCATGATTGGCCCGCCGACGCTGAGCGAGTACGCGGTGCTGCCGGTCGCGGTAGCGATGATCACGCCATCCGCGCGATACGAACCGACGGTTGTGCCGTCCGTGCGCACGGTGAACTGGACGGTGCGCCCGATCGAGGCGCGGCCCACGACGACATCGTTCAGCGCATCGAAGCGCCCGCCCGCCGTTTCGCCGTCGTGAATCGTCTCGGTGTGCATCATAGCGCGCGTCTCGATGCGGCCTTCGCCGGCGAGAATCGCGCCCAGGCGCTCGAACAGCTCCGGCGGTGTGACTTCGGTGAGAAAGCCGATGCGGCCGAGGTTCACGCCCAGCAGCGTCACCGGGTGCGGGATCACGGCGCGTGCCGCTCGCAGCACGGTGCCGTCGCCGCCGCAACAGATGATCAGCTCGGTGCCGGGCAGATGCTCCTCACGTGCGCTGTCGTCCCAGGCGGACGCCACCCACACGTCCGAAACCGCTGCGGCGATCCGGGCGCGCGCCTGCTCGGCCACGCTGCGCGCGACTTCGGACTTCGGGTGGTAGGTGACGCCGATTTTCTTCACGCTGTTGATCTCCGTGGCGGCACGATAGCAAATCTGGGAGGCGCAACGGTCGGCCACTGTGGCCCGAGTGGGCGTCAGGCTTGCTACGAAGAGGCCGCGCTATCCTGAGTCCCAGGGTTTGGACGGAGCAGGTGGAGAAAACCCAACATGACGGCCCCCGACGGATCTAGCCGCCCACCCGGGCGCGAGCGCATGACACCCAGCGGCCGGCGGGCACATGCCATCTCGACGATCATCCCCTTTATGGAGCGGGCCCGCACTTTCTCCGGGTGGAACTTCGACGATCTGCGGGTGACGCCGCTCGACCCGCTGTTCGCGAACGGGAGAGAGACACCGTGGGACTACGTCGCGCTCGCCAGGGAGTATGCGGCGAGGGCGGATCGGGTGGTCGATCTGGGCTCGGGCGGCGGTGAGGTGTTCTCGCGGGTCGTGGACGGGCTGAAGGGGCCGCGGTTCTACGCGGGAGAGGAGTGGCACGTGAACGCGCCGGTGGCGCGCGAGCGGTTGGTGCCGCTGGGGGTTGAGGTGCTGCATGCGAGCAGCGAGCGGACGCCGTACCGAAATGAGTCATTCGACGTGGTGTTGAGCCGGCATGAGGCGATCGAACCGCCGGACATCGCGTGGATTCTGCAGCCGGGCGGGGTGTTTCTGACGCAGCAGGTGGCGAAGGAGCAGTGGCGCGAGCTCACGCCGTTGTTCCCGAACCGAACTGTGTTCCCGGATCACTTCGTCGACTATGCTCGCGCCTTCGAAGAAGCCGGGCTCACCGTCACCACGCAGCACCACACCTGGCGTGCCGCGTACGCCTCCATCGGCGAAGTTGCCTTCATGCTCATGATCTCACCGTGGGAGTTCCCGGAGTTCGACGCGATGCGCGAGATCGACAGCTTGCTCGCGCTCGAAGATGCTTACGGGACGGAGGACGGCATTGTGCTGACGCTGGCGCGATATCTCTTGATTGCGCGCAAACCAGCGGGTTAAGGAGGGCTAAACACAGAGGCACAGAGGCACAGAGGATCGAGGGGTCGCTTCTGTGAGGTTTTGTTGGCGCTGGCGCATGTGGTTCGCGCATCGCGAGCGCCTCAAGGACGCACACGGAGGCATCTCTGGCACTGCTGGGACGGAGCTGAAGCTTCGTCCCTTACGACGGTGGCGACGATTCGGTGGGTTCACTGCGAGGCTTCGTCGCTGAGTGGAGGCGGAGCTGTCTCCTGCGGCGACTCTGCGAAAAGCTCCGCCGCTACTGGCTGTCGTGGTGGGGCGGCATCATGGTCGTCGGATACAATGCGGGAAATCGGTCTGCCGCGGCAGACGCAAGGAAGGACGCACCGCACATGCAGGAACTGCGCGACCGCCTGACCGCCCTCCGCGATCGCATCGCCCATGTGATGGTGCGTCTTTGACATCCCCGCGCTAGAAGCTGAGGCCGCCTCCCTCGAAGGCCAGTCCGCCGACCCGAGCTTCTGGAACGACCAGCGGATCGCCCAGGACGCCATGCGCCGCCTCTCCAGCATCCGCGCTCGCGTCGCCACCTGGCGCGGCCTCGAAGTCCGTGTCCGCGACCTCCGCGGCCTGATCGAACTCGCCGCTGCAGAGGCCGACGCCGACACGGCGGCCGACATCGAGCGCGACACGGTTTCGATCGAGAAGGAGTTCGACGATCTCGAGTTCGAGCTGACCCTGTCGGGGCCATATGACGACCGAAATGCCATTCTCGCGATCCATGCGGGCGCCGGTGGCACGGAGTCGCAAGACTGGGCGGAGATGCTGCTGCGGATGTTCCTGCGCTGGTGTGAGCAGCGCGGGTTTCCGGCCGAGGTCGTTGACCTGATGCCGGGCGAGGAAGCGGGCATCAAGAGCGCGACGATCGAGGTCACCGGGCCGCACGCATATGGCTATCTGAAGTCGGAGCGTGGTGTCCACCGCCTTGTGCGGCTGTCTCCCTTCGACTCGGAGAACCGGCGCCACACGTCGTTTGCTCTCGTGGAGGTGTTGCCTGAGGCCAACGACGCGGCCGAGGTGAAGGTGAACCCCGATGACCTGCGCGTCGACGTCTTTCGCGCCAGCGGTCACGGCGGGCAGAACGTGCAGAAGAACTCGACGGCGATCCGCATTACGCACCTGCCGACGAACATCGTGGTCACGTGCCAGAACGAACGGTCGCAGCATCGGAACCGTGAGTCAGCGATGCGGGTACTGGAAGCGCGCCTGATCGAGCTGGAGATCAAGAAGACTGAGGCAGAACGGGCGCAGATCAAGGGCGAGCATGTGAGCGCTGGGTGGTCGAACCAGATTCGGAGCTACGTGCTGCACCCGTACAAGATGGTGAAAGACCACCGCACCAGCTACGAAACGAGCGATGCACAGGGCGTCCTCGACGGGGATCTCGATGAGTTCATCAAGGCGTACCTGAAGACGACTGTAGGAGCGGGGTGAGCGCTGTAGAGACGGCCCTGCGTGGCCGCCGGGCGGAGGACGACAATTCATCGTGACTAACCGTAGAACCCGCCCATGGATTGCCTTCGCCGCGTGCGCCGCCGCGGTCACCCTCGCCTTTGGCATGGCTGCGCCGCGAAGCTCCGCCCAGGAAGCAATCACCGTCACCGACGACACGCCCGTAAACGAATTCCCCCGCGGCGTAACTTTCAACGTCGAGTTCCAGGCGCCCGCCTCCGCGAAAGAGGTGCGGTTGCGGTACGAACTGGCACCCGACGGTACCGGTGCCTCGGCCGTCGCTCAGTGCAACGGTACGGTCACGGTGACCTGCTCGCACACACTGATCAGCGGCGCCGGCATCTTCGTCATTCCCGGAGCGAACATTACGTATCACTGGGAGATCGAGGACGAGGACGGCAACCAGCTCACGACAGAAGATAGACTCTACGTCCACGAGGATACTCGCTTCACGTTCGAGACGGTTGCTGACGGCGGGATTACGGTGTACTACCACTCCGGCCGTTTGGCGCAGGCGCAGGCGGTGCTCGGTGCGGCGGTCGAGACGATCGCGACGGTGGGGCAGCTGGAGCAGACGCAGATCGAGTTTCCGGTCAAGGTGTTTTTGTACCAGACAGCCGAAGAGATGCAGCCGGCGATCGCCCCAGGTGGATCCGGGCGCGGCGTCTCGATTCTTGGCGAGGTGGTGTATTCGGACACGGCGATGGTCTCGGCAGAGGGTGATACGCTCGACATCACGCGGCACGAGATCGCGCACATCGTCACGCGAGAGGCGACGAAGGGGCCGTTCGGGGTGCCGGACTGGATGAACGAAGGCATCTCGGTGTTTTCACAGACGGAGCCGCTCTCCGGGCACGACTCGTCGTTGGATTCGGCGATCCGCCGCGATCGCGTGCTGAGCTTCAAGGAGCTGAACTCTTCGGCGGCGGGCGGGGTGGCGTCGACGGTGGGGCTGTACTACGGACAGGCAGGGTCGATCGTGCGCTATCTCGTCGAGACGTATGGGGAAGCGAAGTTCGCGGAGCTGCTGAAGACCTTCAAGGAGGGATCGACCGACGACAAGGCCTTCGAGGCGGTCTACGGGTTCGACCAGCTCGGCCTGGAGAACGAATGGCGCGCGTCTGTTGGTCTGGAACCTCGCGAGGCTTCGGCCACCGCCACACCGCGGGCAACGGAAGAAGCTCGGGCTCCGGTCACGCCGCCGGTATCGGACGGTGGTGGTGAAACAGCTTCTTCGCCGGGCGATGATGGGCTGCCGGTGGTGATGATCGCGGTCATCGTCGCGCTGTCGGCGCTGGCGCTGGCGGCGCTCGGCGGGCTGGCGATCACGATCATGCGGAAGACCTAGGGTTTGGGAACGATTGGACCCCGGGAGTCCTGCTCGCCATCGAACATTGAGGCCGCACAAATACCCCACCCCAACCCTCCCCGCTGGCGGGGAGGGAGATAGAGGGCCGGCATTACCGTTTCTTTGCGCGCTCTCTGGCTAGCTGTTCTTCAGCGCGCGTGCGGGTGGCGGCCGCCTGGGAGCGGCGGCGGATGAAGCCGATGAGCATTGTTGTGGTGGCGCCGAGGAGGGCGGCGGCGAGGAGGGCGACGACCATGCGGGCGTGCCACTCGAACCAGAGGAAGTTGACCTCAACGCGCTGCAGATTCTGGAGCAGGAAGAGGACGAGCAGGGCCCCGGCGATGAGTCCGCCCCAGAGACGGATCTGCGCCCCTATCGAACGCGGCTCCTCGAGATCGGCTGGATCGGTGCGTTTGTCACGGTTCTCGGTGTCGTCCATGGTTCCTCCTCGCTTGCCTAGTCGCTGGCCCGCTCGCTACGTGGACCTGCCAGGGGTTCCTGGGGGCGGGTTGCCTCGTACGCCTGTCGCGTGCGGGACACCATATCGAACAGATCATCGGCTGTCGTGACGGGCGCCGAACAGAGGGTGCCGTAGCAAACATAAGCGGCGGGTGCGGGATGTGGCGGCAGCGCTTCGCGTTCCATCCTCGCCGAATCGTTCGCATCGATCATCCGGACGATGCGGTCGGGGACTTCGAGAGCGAGGGCGGCGCTGTGGAGGTTGTGCCCGTCGGGGTCGCCGACCGCGGCGACGATCTTGATCTCCGCGCCGGGATTCAACAGCAGGTCGACGGCTTTCGCGTAGTCGGAGGCGAAGTACCCCTGAGATTCCGCCACGTTCACGAATGGCACGAGCGCGCGACGCGCCACGTGCTCGTATGTCTCGTCGTGGGTGATGCGGGCGAGGCGGGTGAACACCATGGCGGCGATGGCATTCTCCTTCACGGGCTTTTGACGCTGTGACAGGCGACCCAGCGCGTCGTGCCCCTCCGGCGTGTCGTAGAAGCCTCCGCCGGGCGCGCCCAACTTCTGCTGCATGAAGGCCGCGAGCCGTAGCGCACGAGCGAGATCTTCGGGCCGGCTTGTGGCTTCGTGCGCGTCGAGCAGAGCCAGCGCCATCCATGCCTGGTCGCCGAGCAGGCCGGCGACCTTCGGGCCGTCCGGGGCGAGATAGCGGTACATGCCGTCGGCGTCCGTCCGCAGGCTCGACCAGAGGAAGTCGAGCGCCTTCAGCGCGCGTTCCTTCAGATCAGGGCGACCGCGCGTCCACGATGCTTCCAGGTAGGCGCTGATCGCCATCGCGTTCCACGACGCGTAGATGGTCTTGTCGACGTAGGGCGGGGCATGCTGTTTGCGCTGCTCGGCGGACAGAGGATAGAAGTCTTCATCGGCGTCCTGCGAGCCCCAGAAGCAGCCGCTTTCGGGGTCGCTCAACCATTCGTCGAGGTAGGCGATGGCGAAGTCGATGTAGCGTTTGTGCTCGTCGTTCTGGCTGATGCGGTAGAGCTTCAGCAGCGCTTTCAGCAACGGGGCGTTGTCTTCGAGCATCTTCTCGTAGTGGGGGATACTCCAGTCGCGCTTGGTGCTGTAACGGTAGAAGCCGCCCCACTCCTGGTCGTAGGTGCCGCCGCTGCACATGTGCTCCAGGGTCTTGCGGGCCATGTGGAGGGAATCGCGGTCGCCGTCGCGGAGGTAGGCGTGCAGCAGGAGGTCGATGGCGTCGGCGTGGGGGAACTTGGGCTCGTTGCCGAACCCGCCGAAGACGGGGTCGTAGGCGTCGTGCGTCGCGTGCAGGACATCGCGCAGGATCTGGTCGGTGAGTTCGGTGCCGTCGGGGGCGGCGGCCATCGCCTTCTCGCGGTTCGCCAGGATCTCACCCAGCTTCTCCTCGATCGAAGCCTTGTTGTCCTTGTAGTAGCCGCTGACCTGGTTCAGGATGTCGCGCATTTGGTCTGGCGGGATGTAGGTCATGCCGGCCATCACCTCGCCGCCGGGCGTGAGGAAAGCAGTCGTCGGCCAGCCGCCCATGTTGTAGCGGGCGTTGATGTCCGGGCGCTGGTCGTTGTCGACGCGGATGGCGACGAACCGCTCGTTGATCAGGCCGATGTTCTCCGCGTCCGAGTACGTCGTCTCGTCCATGACGTGGCACCAGTGACACCAGACGGCGGAGATGCCGAGCAGGACGGGCTTGTCGTCGCGCTCGGCTTCGGAGAAGGCTTCGGGGCTCCATGGGCGCCAGTTGATCTCCGCAGCGCGATTGGGGCGGGGGGAGAAGTGGAAGGCGGTGGTGGTCATCACGGCATGGTAGCAATCGCAAGATCTGAGGTAGCCCGCGAACACGCGTGGTAGTCGCAGTTCGCGGGCGGGGTGCCCGCGCTCCATTTGGCGGGCGGCGCTAACGGCACGCGTTCTCTTGGGGCCGTTACCAGCCGGCGGCGGAGCCTTCGCCGCGCTCGTCGCTGCCGCCGATGAGGACGCCGGCGCGATGGCGCATGATGACCTGGGCGCGGCCCATGGGGGCGAGGTTGCGCGGCGCGACTTGCACATTGTGGCCGCGGCGGGCCAGTTCGAGGCGGGTGTCCTCGGGCAGGTGGTCTTCGATACGGAGGACGCCGGCGTTGTCGCCCCAGCGGGCGGCGTCGATGGCCTGCTGCGGATCGAGGCCGAAGTCGAGGATGTTCGTGAGGATCTGGAGGTTCGTTTGCACCTGGTAGTCGCCGCCCGGGGTGTTGCCGGCGATGTATGGCTCGCCGTCCTTGAAGACGAGATAGGTGTTGAGGGTGTGCATCGTGCGTTTGCCGGGGGCCAGCACGTTCGGGTGCCCCGGCTCCAGCGAGAAGCCCGTCATGCGGTTGTTCATGATGATGCCGGTGCCTTCGATGGCGACGGCCGAGCCCCACTGGGCGTAGAGGCTCTGGATGAAGGAGCACATGTTTCCTTCGCCGTCGATCACCACAAACGATGTCGTGTCGCTCGCCCCGGCAGGTGCGAGGGCGCGGCTGGCCCGAGCTGGATCGATCGCGGCTCGGCGCTCGGCAGCCCAGGCTTTCGTGAGCAGGCGCTGTGGGTCGAAGTCGACGTAGGTTGGGTCGCCGGCGAATTGCTGGCGGTCTTCGAAGGCGACCTTCTTCGCCTCGACGAGATGGTGGACGGCATCGGCTGAGAGGTGGCCCCAGGAGGCGAGGTCGTAGCCCTCGACCAGGTTTAGCTCTTCGAGCAAGATCAGGCCCTGGGAGTTCGGCGGCGTCTCGTACACGGTGTGGCCGCGATAGTCGACGGACAGCGGCGCCAGCACGTCCGCGGTGTGTCCGGCGAGGTCGTCGGGCGTCATGTGGCCGCCCGCCGTCTGGACCCCGGCGGCGATCTGCTCCGCGATCGCGCCCTCGTAGAAGGCCTTGCGTCCGTCGGTGGCGACGGATTCGAGGGTGTCCGCGAGGTTGGGTTGTCGGAGCACTTCACCGAAACGCGGCGGCCGCCGGTCGATGTACAGCATCTTCGCCATGTTTTCGTATTTCGAGAAGAATCGGGGCGTGATACCCAGCGTCAACGCGAGTTCGTGTGATACCGGGAAGCCAGCGCGGGCGGCCGAGATGGCTGGTGCCATCAGCTCCTGTCGCGGCTTCGTACACCACCGCGCGTGGAAGACCTCCCAGGCATCGACGAGGCCGGGGATCGCCACCGCCGCCCCGCCGTGCTGCGGGACGCCGTCGCGATAGCGTCCCAGCGTCGCGCCGGCCGGGGCTTTGCCGCCGGAGCAGATCGCCGTCACCTTCCCCTCGCTCTTTGGATACACGAGGACGTAAGCATCGCCGCCGAGGTGGTTGAGCGCGGGCTTCACGACCGGCAGCAGAGCCGACATCGCCATCGCTGCGTCGAAAGCGTTGCCGCCGCGTCGTAACGCGGCCACGCCCGTCTCCGAAACCAACGGATGCGCGGAGGCGACCATGCCGTGCGTGCCCATGACGGGGCCGCGGAATCTGATGTCGTTGTCAGGCACCTTCACTCCTTCGCCGCGCCGTCGAGCGCCGCTTGTGCCATTGCCATCAAGCGGCGCTCATCCTTAAAGGCCAGTCGCTGTTGCGCCTCGCCGATCTCCACCCACTGTGCTTCCAGCACTTCGTCGTCGTGGTCGTCGGTGGAGCCGCCTGTGTAGCGAAGGAGAAACATATGCACGAACTTGTGTACGCGCACCGGCTCCAGGTCGTACGTCGATTTGTACCAATATTCGATCGTGTCGAGCGGCCCGACAACATCCGCATCCAGGCCCGTCTCCTCGCGCACTTCTCGGACCGCTGTTCGTTCGTGCGCCTCGCCTTCCTCGACCCAACCCTTCGGCAGCTGCCAGCGGCCTTCCGGAACGCGGATCAGCGCTACCTCTAACCCGCCGCTGCCGCGCACCCGGTATACGATGCCTCCCGCGGAGATCTCCGTCCGCGTGAGCATCCCACCCATCACTCCGGCGGGCGGGGTACGTCGACCCGGCGGCGTGGTGCGGGCCTTGATAGGCGCGCAGGCTTCTTGCCGGGGTCTGCCTTCCCGTCCCTCGTACCGTTGGGCGATGCCGATGTTGGCGCGACGGCCTCCCGGGCGCCGCGGTTCACCTCAATCGCCCGCTTCGTCAGTTCTTCGAGCATGTCTGTGACCTTGCGGAAGATCGTCCCTTCCGGATACGAACCATCTTTTCGGACTTTGCCCGCTGGAACGCCGGTCAGCAGCTCGATGCCCTGGTCGATGCTGTCCACCGCCCAGATGTGGAAGTTTCCGTCCTTTACCCCTTGCACGACCTCCGGTTTCAGCATCAGGTTGTGGAGGTTGTCCCGCGGAATCATCACACCCTGCTCGCCGGTCAGTCCCTTCGCCTTGCAGACGGCGTAAAATCCCTCGATCTTCTCGTTCGCGCCCCCGATCGCCTGTACCTGTCCGTGCTGGTTCACCGATCCCGTCACGGCGATTCCCTGCTTCAACGGCACGTCCGTGATCGCCGAGAGTAGCGCGTACAACTCCGTCGATGACGCGCTGTCTCCATCGACCTCGTCGTACACTTGCTCGAACGTGATGGTGGCCGCGAACGACAGGGGTCGCCGGTGCGCGAAGGTACCGTTGAGGTAGCCCTGCAGGATCAGGAACCCCTTGCTGTGCGAGGAGCCGCTCTTTTGCACCTCCCGCTCGATGTTCACCACCTGTCCGCGGCCCATGCTCACGCGCGCCGTGATGCGCGACGGTCGCCCGAACGCATAGTCGCCCGCGTCGAACACCGACAGCCCGTTCACCTGACCCGTCACGCCGCCACGCACGTCGACCTTGATCGTCCCGCGCGCGATGAACTCCTGCACGCGATCTTCGAGCATGCTCGACCGATAGACCTTCTTCTCGATCGCCAGCTCGACGTGCTTCGCCTGCACGGTCTTACTTGCGGCGTCGCAAGCCCAGTAGTCCGCCTCGACGAGCAGATCGACTACGTCCATCATGCGCAGCGAGAGCTTGTTTTGGTGGGAGACCATCCGTGACGACTGCTCGATTACCTTGGCCACCGCTGCCTTGTCGAACGGCCGCATCCCGAGCGTCCGCACCCGTCCGGCGATGAACCGCGCGTACGACCGGGTGTTTCTGGTTGTGCGGGCGACGTCGACGGCGAAATCCGCTTTCGCCTTGAAGAGCTTGCTGAAGTTCTCGTCCGCGTTCTGGAGGATCGCGAACACCCGCGGTGTGCCGATCATCGCCACCTTCACATTGAGCGGAATCGGCTCCGGCGAGAGGGTCGTCGTCGGGATGGCGCTGAACTGCTCCCCCATGTTCTCCATCCGCACGGATCGCGTCCGCAGCGCCCGCTTGAGCGTCTCCCAGACCAGCGGCTGGGTCAGAGCATCCAGCGCCTGTAGGACGAGGTAGCCGCCGTTCGCTTGGTGGAGCGATCCCGGCTTGATCATCGTGTGATCCGTCACCATCGAGCCGAAGTTGGCACGATAGTCGATGCGCCCGAAGACGTTGTAGTACGAAGGATTGTCTTCGACCACCACCGGAGCGTGTTGTCCCGGCTTGCAGGTCACCACCACGTTGACCTTGTAGCGGTTGAAGATCCCGTCCCGATCCAGCGCTGGCACCGGTAGCGGAATCCCCGGTGCGGTTTGCTGCTCCTCCGGAGCGCGAAATGCGTCCAGTCGCGCGACGATGTCCTCGCCCAGCGCCGTCAGATACTCCACAGCCTCCGTCTCGCCCGCATAGTCGCGCTTCAACTCATCCAGTCGCGGTGTGGCGAGGGCGACCGCCACCTGTTTGTCCAGTTGCGAGAGCAGTTGCTGTGCACTGCGGTCCAGTCGGCGCAACTGCGGAACCATCTGGGTGATGACGGAGTCCAGTTCCTGCGTCTGCTGCTGCAGCTCTCGTTTGCGTGCGTCCGTCAGCAGGTCGTATTGCTCTTTCGTGATCGGCTTCTCATCCACGAGCGGTACCGTCGTGACGCCCATCGGCGTCACGTTGACGGCGAATCCGCGCCCGCGTGCTTCTCGCTCCAGCGCCGCAAAGAACTGCTCGCGTTGCGCCTGCGTCTCACGCCCGACCTGATCGCGCCGCTGAGCGTACTCGTCGCTTTCAAACGCCGCCGGCACTTCCCGTCGCAGCGACGCGATGAGATCCTCAATGTCATGGCTCAGTTCGTGGCCGCGGCCGGCCGCCAGGCTCATAGCGTTGGGCCGGGCTGGGTCCGTGAAATTGAAGACGTAGCACCAGTCGCGCGAAGCCGACCGCTCCCGGGCCACCCGCGCCAGCCGTGCCAACAACTCCGTCGAGCGGCCGGTCCCCGGCGGCCCGGACACGTACACGTGATATCCCTCGGCCTGTATGCCTAGACCGAAGTCGAGCGCCGCCACCGCCCGGTCCTGCCCGACTGTGCCGTCAAGCGGCTTGAGATCACTGGTCGTCCGGAACGCAAGCACGCGCGGATCGCACACATGGCGCAACTGTTGCCATGGAACACGAAGTCTTGTCTGTATGTCGGCCGGCATATCCGCTCCTTCGTGAGACAAAGCGTAGCGTAGCCGTGCTCTTGGGCGGGTTTTGATATGCGGCCGATCGATGGATGGCTCTTAGATGTTCGTTTCGCCGGCCCGGGGTTGGGGTTGTGGCCGGGGGTCGGCTGTGCGCGGCGGCGCCGGTTGCGTCTCAGGCACGGTGAACGAGAAGGTCGAACCACCACTCGGCGGCGAGGCCGCCCGAATCTCGCCACCGTGCGCACGCACGATCTCCTTCGAAATCGCCAGGCCAAGCCCGGCGCCGCTCCCCGCTGTCTCGTCGGCGCTGCGGTAGAAGCGGTCGAACACGTGTGGGAGGTCCTCCGGTGCAATGCCGGGCCCATCGTCACCGACGAAGAACTCCACTGTTCCACTCTTCTGCGCTGTAGCGCTGATGCGTACGACGCCGCCGGGCGGCGAGTGCCGGAACGCGTTGTCGATCAGGTTGCCGAGGACTTGCTCGATGCGGTCAAAATCCGCCGCGATCATAAGGTCTTCTGGAGCCGACTGTAACTCCAGGGACACACCGGATCCTTCGCCGCGCAGCGCAAACACATCGGCCGCGTGACGCAGTAACTCCGCCACGCTGACTTTGACGATATCCATGCGCTGCTGACCCGTCTCCAGCCGCGATAGGTCCATCAGCTCTCCGACGAGGTGGAGGACGCGCTTCGATTCCGCATCGATCACGCGCGCCGCTCTCGCCCGCTCCTCTGGCGTCTCCAGCGTGCCATCCAGCATCGCCTGCGAGAAGCCGCGAATCGACGTGAGGGGCGTCCTTAGTTCGTGCGAGACGTTCGCCAGGAACTCCCGGAGCGTCCGCTGTGAGGCTTGCACCGAGGACGCCATGGCGTTCACGTCCGTCGCCAGCGCGCGCACCTCGGTCGGCCCGGTTTCCGGCACACGCTGCTCATAGTCCCCGCGAGATACTGCTCGAATGCCCGTCGTGACCTTGGCGAGCGGTCGGTACACGGAGAGCCAGAGGAAGAATCCGGCGAACAGCGCCGCCGCCGAACCGATGATGCCGGCGAAGATCAACCGCTGCCGAAGGTCCGCGTACACGTTCGGCCCTGCCGTGGCAGGGAGGGCCACGACGATGGCGTTGATGCCGGACTCCTGGTTGCGCACGCTCTGCGGCATCGGCACGGTGACAAACAGAAGCTGCTCGCCATCGCTCGTCTTATACTCACCCGATGGTAGATCCGCAAAGTTTGGCCCGCGCGCCGGCGGCAGCGGGATCTCGAACATTTCGCCCCGAAAGGCATCGGTGTCCGGCGCGAAGTCCTCGATGACGCGGCCATCGCTTCCCACGAACAGGATGATCACGCCCGTTTCCTGCTTCTGAAGGCGGATGTACGCGAGCAGTTCCTGGCGCAGCCGCTGGCCCCCCCGCTCCGTGTTGGTGAAGGTCGATGGCACCGTCAGGTTGTAGTAGATCGGCGACGCGATCTGTTTGAGACTGGCCGTCGTGAGGTCTTCCTGGTAGCCGCGGAACGTCGCGTACAGCGTGAGGCCTGCGATCGCTAAGGTGATCACGACGATAAGCACCAGCGAGGTGATGATTCGGACGCGCAGACTCTTGAACAGCATCATGGCGCCATCCTAGCGGCCAGCGTCCTCGACGAGCTTGTATCCGACGCCCCGCACGGTGTTGATCGCCAGGCCGGTCCCCGCGAGCTTGGCGCGCACATGCTGCACGTGGACGTCGACCGTGCGCGTTTCGCCATAGAAGTTGTAGCCCCACACGCGGTCGAGGAGCTGCTCGCGCGTGAGGACGATCCCGGCGTGGTCGGCCAGTTCGGTCAAGAGATCGAACTCCTTTGTCCGGAACTGGATTTCGATCCCGGCGTGCTTCACTTCACGCCGCTGCCTGTCAATGGTGAGCGCCGCCAGCCTGATGACACCGTCCGCCGGTTGCGGTGGGCCATTCTCGGCCCGGCGAAGGATGGCCTTGACCCGCGCCACCAGTTCGCGCGGGTTGAAGGGCTTGGTCAAATAGTCGTCGGCCCCAAGTTCCAGTCCGACGATCTTGTCGACGTCTTCGTCGCGCGCTGTCAGCATGATGATGGGGACGTTGCTCTCGAGCCGCACTTCCTTGCACACGTCGTAGCCAGTCTTCCCCGGAAGCATCAGATCCAGGACGACGATGTTCGGCTGCACCTCGCGGACCTTCTGCGCCGCGGACGTGCCGTCCATGGCGCAGAAGACCTCGAACCCTTCCTTCTGGAGGTAGAGCATCGCCAATTCGCGAATGTGTTCGTCGTCGTCCACCACTAGCACTCTGCCGACCGAATGCGTGGACGTCGCCAGAGCCGGTGGTTGCGGGGTTCGTTGGGCCGTCGCCATGCGTGTCTCCATCTCAACCTGACGGTCTCGACCTCGTGGTCTCTTCCGCGAACCGTTCTCCCCTGCCAGTATCGTCGCAGGGATTGGCCTCCGGGCGTGCTGGGCTTTGTAAAACGCCGGGAAAAACCCCAAAGAATCCGCCCCACCAGCTTCAGCCCAACTGACCGAACCAGGAGAGCGGCCCGACTTGAGCCGCCCTCCTGGGAGCTGCCGCGTACAGAATGCGGCCTTGAACCTAGCTCACGGGTGTCTCTGGCGGCGGGTCGGCGGTGCCGTCAACGGGGGTGAATCGGCCGTCGAACGTCCAGCGGAACGGGCCGCGGTGGTTCACGTAGAAGACGCCCTTGCCCTTCAGATACGCCCAGCCCTTGCCGGTAACGCTTAGCTCGACGTTGTTGCCGACGACGACGAAGGCGACGTCGCTGCCGGAAATGGACGCCTCGCCAGCGCCGAAGTACACGTCGAAGCCGTTCCACGTCGTCATGTCGCCGTGCCCGTTGACTTCAACCACGGCATCGCCCGCGACATCTTTCACGAGCAGGATCCCCCCGCGCGCGCTGACCGTCGCCACGATGCGGCCGCGCACCGCTGCTACACCATCACCGTTTGCTTCGAGCGTGCCCTCGCCGCGCAGCCGGACATCTCCCGTACCCTGTTCCGCGCTCGCCGCCGGGGCGAACGCCGCTAGCGCGAGCATCGCGCTGGCGGCCAGCGCCCCAAGGATGCCTATTTTCCTCAACATTGTTATTGCTCCTTCGCGTTTTCGGACTGGCAGGCGATCCGCGCTGCCTGCTGCTACTATCGCCGCACCTCACCCCGAGGCTGTATGCACCACGTCGGATCGAGGGAAACTCTCCGTAACATCTGTGTAACGCAGATTCGGAGGCGTACCGGGATCAGGGTGTTTGCCGATGGCTGCATAGTCGTCGGCAAAGGAGAATCGTCCTATGCAAGAAGCAACGACACCGCTGCCGCAACAGCCTGCGAACGACAACGACACGGCCTCCCGGGTGCAGCCCGAAGTGGATGAGCGCGACGAGACCATTCGCCTACTGAACGCGGCCTTGTCCGAGGCCCTCGACGAACTTGAGTGCCTGACAGATGAGCAGGCGGCCTGACCTACTCGATGATCTCGAACGCCTCGCCTGACACGCGATAGATTGCCAGGCCCAGCTCACGCGGGGTGCTGCCGGATCGGTCGCCGCGCTCGTTGAATCGGCTTGTTCCCGTCAGCCCAGCGAAGCTCTGCCCGCGCATCGCCGCCGCCAGCGCCACGCGATCGATCGTCACCGGCCCCGCGCCGTCATCCTCCGCAACTGTCTCGATTGCCGTGAGCAGGATGCGGGCGGCGTCGTACGCCTGCAAGACGAACGACGTGGAGGGAGCGTGGCCAAATCGCTCCGCAAATCGCGCGGCAAACGCCTCGACCGGCGCCAATCCGCCCGTGATGACCACACCCTGCAGCGCCCCATCGTCGCTGCCGATGAAGTCTCGCGCGTTCAGCAGACTGTCCGGTCCGATGAACACCGCCTCTGACCCGGCTGTCTGCAGAGCGCGGGCGATCAGTCCTCCTTCGGGATCCAGACCCTCGTAGACGATCACGTCCGCTTCTGCCGCCACCACCTGCCGCGCAAACACCGCAAGGTCCGTCACGCCCCGCGCGATGTGCTCGTGGGCCAGCACCCGCCCGCCCGCCGCTTCGAAGGCTGGGACAAACGCCTCAGCGAGGTTCTTTCCGTATGGATCGTTGTCATCGATCACGACTGCGGTTTCCGCGCCCAGCGCCAACCGCGCATAGTTCGCCTGGACTCCCGCCTGCGCGCTGTCGTTCCAGGCCGTCCGGAAGAAGTACTGCTCGCCGACGGCGGAAAGGTCGTCGCGTGTCGCCGACGCCGCGATGTGCACCATCCCTGCCGCCTCGTACACGTCGTTCGCCGCCTCTGCACCAGTCGTGCACATCGGGCCGATGACGCCCGCGACTTGTTCGTCCGCCGTGAACTGCTTAGCCGCGTCCGAGGCGATCTCCGCGTCGTTGCACCCGTCATCGAGCGCCCTCGCCGTCACGGTACGTCCCCGTATCGGCCGCCCGAAGTCGGCAATCGCCAGTTCCACCGCGTTGGCCAGATCCTGCCCGGCTCGCTGACTCGAATCCAGAGGCACCGACACGCCGATCACCAGCGACTGCCCATCTGCGATAGAGATCGGCCCCGCTGCCGACGATTCCGCGGCCGGCGTTGCCGTAGGTGTGTCGTTGGTGCCCCGGCAAGCCACCAGGGATATCGCCACACACCCAATGACCGCCGCCACGATTTTTCTGTGCATCTGCGTCACACATCCCTGCCGCGTATCATAAGTCGCCGGTGGCGCCCGCCAGTGCGTCAACGTTTCGGCGACAGCCCTGCACTCTACAAAGAAGAGGGATAGCGTGCCCATCGAGAAAGTCTTCGCCATCCGCGGCACCCCGAGCGACATCTACGCCGCCCTGCAGCGCGACATCGGTTCCGCTAGCGCGCACGAGGGCGACGCCTTCGATGTTGTCCGCCGCGAACGCGACCATCTGCTGGAGCTGCGCGTCAACATTGGGGGCGTCCCGTCATATCTCACCTACACCATTGAGGCGAAGGAAGACCATGCCGAGGTCACGGCCGCTCTCGTCCCGTACGGCTGGCGGTGGGTCCTGTTTCAAATGGCCACGCTGGGGATGCGCCGGAGCGCCATGGAGATGGTGCTCGTGCAGGGCCTCGCCAACCTCAAGAGCGAGGTGGAAGGCGACACTACCGAACAAGAGTTTGGCGACGAGGCCGAAGGCGGTGCCGGTTCTTCGGACGAAGTCTAAACCAGGCTGTCGTCGCTGGTCTTCGACTGCCCCACCTGTTGATAACCACTACGTCCTCGGAACCAGTGCCATGTGCTCCGCAGTTAGCGCCACGCGCCAATCCTTCTTCGCGCCGACGCCGAGCAGTTCATACGGGTGCGCCGGTACGTCCACCTCCAGCACCAGCGGCTCGCCCGTCTCGCCCGCCAACGCCGGCGCGCGCATCAACAGCCGGTGCGTGTTCCCCAGCGCCACGTCCTCGATGACCTCCGTCTCCACCACCGCGTCGCCGTCTCCGCGCGTGACCCGGCCTTCACGCAACAGCAGAATGTGTTCCGGCCGGATGCAGACGAATACGTCGCCGCGCACGTCCGCCCCAGCATCGCGTACGCGCGTGTTGAACCACGGCGTCTGCACCACCGACAGGCCTTCCGCATACGCCACCACACTGCCGGGGATGATGTTCCGCATTTGTGTGAGCTCGGCTACCCGGCGCGAGACGGGGGTGCCCACGACCGCATCGCGTCCGCCCTGCTGGAGCACGCGTCCCCCGTCGTACACGACGATGCGGTCAGCGAGCGCGTACGCCTCGGCCAGATCGTGCGTCACAAACAGGGCCGTCAGATCGAGCCGCCGGCGCAGCGATGCCACTTCGCGCCGCAGCGTCGATCGCAGTGGAGCTTCGAGAGCGGAGAACGGCTCGTCCAGCAGGAGCAGCGAGGGCTCCCGCGCCAGCGCGCGCGCCAGCGCCACACGCTGCTGTTGGCCCCCCGAAAGCTGACGCGGTCGCCGCTCCTCGAGTCCCTCCAGCCCCAGCAGTTGCACGAGGTACCGCACTCGGTCGGATCGCCGCTCGCGCGCCCAGCCGTTCAGGGCGAACTCCACGTTCTCGCGCGCCGTCATGTGGGGAAACAACGCCAGCTCCTGCACCACGTACCCAATGTTTCGTGCCTGGGGCGGCAGGTTGCACCGACTGGCCGCGTCAAAGGCGATCTCGCCGCCTGGCAGCTCGATGCGGCCCGCCTCCGGCGTTAGCAGGCCCGCCACGGCCTGCAGCGTCAGGGACTTTCCGGAGCCGGACGGGCCGAAGAGCACCACCAGTTCGCCCTGTGCCTCAAACGCGGGCCGCAGCTGAAAGTCTCCGATGCGCTTCTCGATGTCAATGCGAAACATGGCCTCAGATCCGCGCCGGGGCGCCGCGCGACACAACTCGCAACAGCATCAGCAACACGAGCGCCGCGCCCACGAGAATCAGCGATAGGGCGATTGGAACATCGATGGATTGCCCTGATTCGAAGGCGGAGATGATCGCCAGCGGCATCGTCTGCGTCTCCCCGCGCAGGTTGCCGGCGAAGATCAGCGTCGCCCCCAGTTCGCTCAGCGCCCGCGCCCAGCACAGGATCGCCCCTGCCACCAGCGATGGCCAGGCAAGCGGCAACGTCACCCGCCAGAACGACCGCAGCGGTGAAGCTCCCAGCGTTGAGGCTACCCCTTCGTACACCGGCTCGACGCTCTCGAACCCCGCCTTCGCCGTGCGGATGTAGAACGGCGCCGACACGAACACCTGCGCCATCACCACTGCAGTCGTCGTGAAGGCGATATTGATCCCGGAGTCATCGAGATGCTCGCCGATGAGTCCCCGGCGACCGAAGGCCACCAGCAGCGCCACGCCGGCCACCGTCGGCGGCAGCACGATCGGGAGATCGAGCAGCAGATCAACGGCGAACTTTCCCGGAAACTGCCGCCGCGCCAGAAGATACGCCAGCGGCGTACCGGCGAGGATCGCCACCAGCAGCGCGACGGTGCTGGTGATCGCACTGAGCTTCAGCGCGTCGTACACGAACCCCGACGTGATGTTGTCACCGACGGCGCCGCCCTCGACGCCGCGCCAGGCCAGCGCGATCATCGGCAACAAGAGGAACGCCACGCACAACGCACCTACCGGCCCGAACAGCCACCCCAACCCGATGGTCGCTGGCGCGCTGTGCTGCCTTTTGTCCCGTCTCGCGATCACGAACTGAGCTTACTCGATGGGCTGGAACCCGAATGACGCCAGGATCGCCTGCCCCTCTTCGGAGAGCACGAACGCCACAAAGGCCGCGGCGGCGTCCGCATTGGTGGGGTGGGCGGTCAGGGCCACCGGATACGTCGCCAGGACGTTGTACGCATCCGGGATCCCGATGACCTTCACGTCCGCCGCCACGCCCTCTGTCACGTCGGTGACGTACACGATGCCCGCGTCCGCCTCGCCCAGCTGAACCTTGGTGACCACGGCCTTCACATTCGGCTCTTCCGACACGAGATTCGCCAGCACCCGGGCCCTGAACCGTTCTCCGAACGATCCGTCCGCCTCCATCTTCGCGATGGACTCTCGTGCATATCGGCCCACCGGAACCTCTGCCAGGGCCAGCACCAACTTCACGCCGTCGTTGCCCAGGTCATGCAGTACCGTAATCTTGGCCGGGTTGTTGGCTGGCACGATGAGGGCGAGCCGGTTGTGCGTGAAGGTCGTGCCGGCATCAGCGACCAGCCTTGCATCCAGCGCCTGCCGCATGTTGTTCGCATCGGCCGCCACGAAGATGTCGGCCCGCGCACCTTCTTGTAGCTGCGTGCGCAGCGCCGGGCTCCCCGCAAAGTTGTACGTGATCTGCACGCCCGGGTTCGCCGTCTCAAACGCCGCCTTCATCTCCGTGAACGCATCCGTCAACGATGCCGCCGCGAACACGACCAGATCGCCGGAGACCACCGCTGCTGTCGCCGTTGCTGGCGCGGCGCTTATGTTAGCGTTCCGCGTTGGTGCGGATCCGCCGCTCGAGTTGTCGCCGCACCCACCGGTGGCAAGCGCGATCCCCAGAGCGGCGAGGCCCAGGAACCGGCGACCAAACGGGCCCATCTGTTTCATCTGCTGACCCGACCTCAGGATTGCTTTCCAGCAGCGCGTTCGGCCAGGGCCAGCCGGACGTACGGGTTGCGGCGCCGTTCTTCGCCGATGGTGGTGGTGTCCATGTGTCCAGGCAGGACCGCCGTGTCGTCCGGTAGGGCGAGCAGGCGGTTGCAGATGCTGTCCATCTCCTGCTCCTGATCGCCGCCTGGCAGATCCGTCCGGCCGATGGATCCGGCAAAGAGCGTGTCGCCGGCGAAGACCAATCCTTCGGTGTAGAAGCAGACGCTGCCCGGGGTATGGCCTGGCGTGTGCAGCACGCGCAACTTCAGCCCGGCAACTTCAATATCATCACCGTCAGCGAAGAAGGCGTCCGGCTGGCCCGGATCGTCGATCTGCATACCCCACCGTGCTGCCATGTCCACGGCGTGGGTGAACATCTCGAGATCGCCTGCGTGCGCCAGCACCTTCGCATCGACCTGGTTGCGGAGGGCTCCGATGCCGGCGATGTGGTCGATATGCCCATGCGAGCTAGCAATCGCCTTGATCGTCAACCCCATCTGCCGCGCCAGATCCAGCACCTGCTCCGCTTTCCCCCCGGGGTCGATGCACACCGCTTCCTTCGTGCGCGTATGCCCGATCAGCCAACAGTTCTCCTGGAATTCAAGAAATACAGTTCGCCCAACAACCACTTCCGAAAGCTGCTCCGTCTCGTTTTCTGCCATAAGGGAAGAATAGGGGGTTCGCCCGATCCGATCGAGGCCTGCCGCTGCCGAAAAGCGCGGCAGCAGGGCCGCCGATTGTTACCGATGCGTAACCATAATGGTCACATTTGATCCGACGATTGATGCAGCAGCGATTACCGCTTGAATTGTGATCGGACAACCCCTACAATCACGCGACGTTTGACCCCCCATACCAAGAGGAAGCATGACATTCCCAATCCAGGCCGAAGACAAGACGAGAATCAAACGGGCCCGCAGCGACCAGGCGATCCAGCTCGCTATGCAGAGCCGCTGGGTAGAGGCGATCGCCGCCAATCGCCAGATCATCTCCGCGTTCCCGGAAGATCGCCCCACGACCGCCGCTGCCTACAACCGCCTCGCCAAGGCGCTCAGTGAAGTTGGCAAGATCAAGGAGGCGCGCGAGGCCTACCAGAAGACGCTGGAACTGGAGCCGTCCAACGCCATCGCCCGCAAGAACCTCGCACGTCTCGCCACCGCGAAGGCCAAGACGGATCCCGATCGCGCCCAGCAGGTAGACACCAGCCTCTTCATCGAAGAGATGGGCAAGAGCGGCATCACTCGCCTCAAGCCGGCGAACATCAAGACCCTCGCCACACTCTCCGCCGGTGACGAGGTCGCCCTAAAAGTGGTGGGCTCGCGATTTACGGTCGAGACCATGGCCGGTGAATACATCGCCGATGTCGAGCCAAAGCTGGCGATCCGGCTGACCCGGCTTGTTGCCGGCGGCAATCACTACACGGCCGCCGTCACCGCCATTGATGGGGACAGTGTCCGGGTGATCATCAAGGAAACCTTCCAGCACCCCAACCAGGTTGGCAAACTCTCGTTCCCCGCTGGCAAGGCCGGCGAGGTCGTCCGCCCCTACACCCGCGAGAGCCTCGTCCGCTCCGATGGGGATGACGACGACGACTTTGCGGACGATGCCGAGGACTGGGGCGACGATGCCGATGCCGAACCGGAGGCGGACGCCGAGCCGCGCGAGACCAGCCTCTACGAAGCCGCCGCCGCCGAAGAGCGCGACGAAGTCGAGTTTGAAGAGTAACTGCTTCCAGCTAGCCCAATGGAGCACAGCCGCCCACTGGCTGTCAGTTGCGGCTCACGTATGTGCATCACCGGCGAGAGATGTTGCGCGAACAGCTATTTGCCGCGTTAGATCCGGCGGCACGCTTGCCGCGGCCTATCGGCCATCGCCCTTCGGCCGCGTGATCCCGTCTAACAGCCGCGCGCTAGCCGCCGCGATCTCCTCTACAGCCGCCGCGAACGCTTCCGCGTTCTTCGGTGATGGCTGCCGGTATCCGCTGATCTTCCGCACGAATTGCAGCGCCGCCTCCCGGATCTCGTCCTCCGGCGCCGCCACGTCGCGCTCCCGCAGCCGCTTGATACTCCTGCACATATCCAGCACCGTACCGCGTGGGGGTATCCGCCGCTTCATACGGATCGATCCCATGGCTCGCCGCCAGCCATTATCGGTCGGATTCACTGATGCTATAATAGAAGTTGACGCTGTCAAAAGGAATGAACTGCGGTGCAAGCCACTCGCCAACAGATACTCGACTACCTGCGAGAACACGGGCAGGCCACGGTCAAGGGGCTTGGCGCCCACCTCGGCCTGACCGCGACCGGCATTCGCCAGCACGTCACGGTGCTCGAACGCGATGGCCTCATCGAGGCTCATCAGGAGCGTGGGCACGTTGGTCGCCCCGCCCTCGTGTTCCGCCTGTCGAATGCGGGCGACGAGCTCTATCCCAAGAAGTACGACGAACTCGCGACCGCCCTCGTCGAAGAAGCGCGCACGCTCCTGGGTCCCGAGATGCTGCAGAAGCTCATGAAAAACGTCGCCGCCCGCTTCGCGAATGAGTACGCCCCCCGCATGGAAGGCAAGGCTCCCCCCCAGCGGCTTGAAGAAACCGCGCGGATCATCTCGGACCGCGGCAACATCGCTGACGCCGTTTGGGCTGGCGAGGACTACCTTATCCATAAGCACACCTGCCCGTTCTGGAACGTCGCCCAGAAAAACAGTGCGGTCTGCGCACTCGATGTAGAGTTCGTGCGGCATCTCGCTGGCGCTGATGCACGCTTGAGTTCAAGTTTGCTTCGCGGTGATGATTGCTGCACGTTTCGTGTCCGAGCACGGACGCCGGTGGGCGCCGCACTGCGGCCCTAGGCGATGTCAGCCCAGACGGCGATCGCGAATCCAAGAGCCAGCAGCCCACCAAACAGCATGTGCAGGCCTGCGGTCTGTGCCAGTACCATGTTCAACGCCCGCGCCGAGGTCTGGCTCATCTCGAACCGAATGAGCCGCACGGCGAGCGGCAGCGTGATGAGCGTGATCAGCACGGGCCACGGCGCCGTACCGGCGAACGTCATCGCGATCACGACGACGTACCCGCCGAGAGTGAGGGCGACGAATTCGTAGTCGGCCATCGGACGTCCGGCCAGCGCAGCCAGCGTCCACTTGTTGTTACGCCGGTCGTTCTCGATATCACGGACGTTGTTCGCGTGCAGGATAGCCGCCACCAACAACCCAATCGGCATGGAGGCGACGAACGGGGTCCAGGCAAACGTTTCCGTCTGCACGTAGTACGCGCCCATTACTATGGTCGGCCCCATGAACACGAACACCACCGCCTCGCCGAGGCCGCGATAGGCTAGCGAAAACGGCGATGCGGTGTAGAAGTATCCGGCCAGTACGCTGGCCATCCCCAGCGCCAGCACCGGCCATCCGGTCAACGTCGCGATCACCAGTCCGATGGCGGCGCCGATGGCGAAGGCCGCGACCCCGCCGATGAGCACGGATCGTGGAGAGAGCAAGCCGCGTTGAATCACGCCGCTCTGGCCGAGCGCCTCCGCGTTGTCGGTGCCTTTCACGTGGTCGAAGTAGTCGTTCACCAGATTCGTGCCGGCGTGTATCGCTATCGATCCGACCAGCGCGAGGACGAACAGCAGCGGCCGGAACTCATCCTGCGCGGCGATCGCGGTGCCGACCAGGACCGGTACTACAGAGGCGGTAAATGACACCGGTCGAAGAGCCGTGAGCCAGGTGCGAACCATCGGTATCTCCCTACTCATGTGCCGTATCCGGAACAGGCGGGAAATCACCCCCCGCGACTGGCGCATCGAAACATCGACATAACACAGAGCCGAGGTTTGGTAAGAATTGAGCCTCCCCGTACCCGCGCCGACCCGTATAATACCGCGACACCACCCCGGCCACCGCAAGATCTCTTTACGTGTCATGTGTCAGTTCCCTGGTCGGGATCGCCTGTTGGCGTGGTGCCGTAGTTGGGCAAAGCAAGCCGCGTCGCGCGTTGCGCGCACGGAGGGGCATGGTCGCCAAGACATGGGTGGGGCGCTTCTGCGTGGCCGATGGTCACGTCAATGAGGATGGCCCCTGGCTTAGTTCGTTGATCCGGCAGCGTCAGGACGACGAACCGGATGAGTTGCACGTGCTCGTCGAGCCGGCGTCTCCCGGGAGCGTCGAGTACACGGCGCAGCTCGTCGACGTCATCACGCAGCTGTACCGGAAAGACGCGCTGTCGCTCACTGGTGCACTGACGCGTTCGCTGCGCGCCGCCCACGACCATCTGCTCGACTGGAACAGCAAGAGCCTGCCGGAACACCGTATCGGCGCGGGAGCGACCTGTCTCGCGCTGAGCGGCTCGGACGCGTACATCGCGCAGGTCGGGCCCAGCCTCGCCTACGTCCGCAGGCAGGACGGCACGGTGCTTCGCCTGCAGCCAGAGCAGCCGAATCTCGAGCACTCCCTCGGCATGTGCGAGGACTTCCAGCCTCGGCTTGCCCGCATCGCCCTGGGCCCCGGCGACCTCGTGGTCATCGCCTCGTCGTCGCTCGACGCGATCGCACCGATGGAGCATGTCGAGCGCATACTCTCGCGGCAGACCGATGATGTGCTGCCCGAGTTCTACCTCCTGTGCAAGGACACGCCGCATTTCGCGCTCGTACTGTTGTCCTGCTTCGACGAGCCGCTGGATACACCGCCGGCCTTCCTGACGCATGACGGAGACGCCGCGGCGATCGGCGTGCCGCTTGATGATCAGCCGCCGACGGAGATCGAGGGCGTGCTGGTTGAAGCAGGGGTGACCGCCGTGCTCGACCAGCCGTCGGCGTCCGTCGCGATGGGTATGCCGATGGACGACTTCGTACTGCCGCCGCGCACGATCAAGGATCAGGTGGATGAGATTCGAGAATCCACGGCCCCTTTGCGGGCGCCCGATGTGAAGCTGCGTGGCGGCGGCTCATCAATCACGTACAAGAGGTCGACCGGCGCCGGGTTGCCGCTCCTGCAGCTCCGCATTCCCAGGCTGGCGATGTTTGCCGCGATCGCCGTGCTGCTGCTGGGGGCGCTGGCCTATTGGCAGTTCCCCGGTTCCGTGCAGGAGAGCCGTGAGGACAAGTTCGTGGTGCTGGTGGCGGAGGCGCGCGAGTCGAACGCCAGAGCGCAGGCAACGAACGATTCCGGCCTGAAGCGCCAACTTCTCGCGGACGCGCGGGTGAAGCTTGATGACGCCACGAAGATTCATGCCGACAGTCCGGATGTGCAGGCTCTGCAGTCGGATGTTACCGCCGCGCTCAATGTCCTGAATGCGGTGTACGACGTGAAGGACGCGACCATCCTCGCCGACCTCGCACAGGTCGTCACAGGCGACCTCGGCGCAACGCAGATCGCCCTTGGCGGAGATGCCACGTACGTGCTCGATGCGGAAGGCAAGCGCGTACTCCGTGTGCCCACTGCCGGAGGCGCGCCCGAAACCGTATTCGAGGAGGGCAAGCCGGTCAACCTGCTCACCGCGGCCCGGCCGGTGAAGATCGCCTGGTCCGAACAGACATCGAGCCTGATCATCCTGGACGAGCAGAGGCAGTCGTTCACGTACTTCCCGGGCCAGGGGACGCTGCCGTTGTCGGTGCGCGACTCCGATAGCCTCGGTTCGACGGATGCGATCGCCGCTTCGGCCGGAAACCTGTACCTGCTGGATCGCGAGCAGAACCAGGTGTGGCGCTATCTGCCCGGGCAGGGCGGCTTCGACAGCGAGCGGACGGCGCTGCTCGATCAGGCGGAGCTTGCGGACGCGATCGAGCTTGCAGTGGCGCAGGATGTGTATGTGCTCGATGCGGTGCTGGGCATCCGGCGGTTCGTGCTGAAAGCGGAGACGGACTTCATGCTGGCCGGGATCGATACACCGCTCGCTTCGCCGGCCTCGCTTTCGATCCTGCCGGGCTCGAACCGCATTGTGGTGGCCGATACGGGGAACAAGCGCATCGTGGTGGCATCGGCTGACGGGCGGTTTCTGCGGCAGATTGTGAGCGCGAGCTTTACTGATCTGCGGGCGGTGTCGGTGGATGAGGGCGCGGGGATCATGTACGTCCTTAACGGGGATACGGTGCTGCGGGCGTCGTTTCCTCCTTGATGAGGACGTGTGTCTCGAGTCATCCATCGGCGGGGAAGCCTAGAGTCGGACGCTGATCTCGCACGCGACGGCTGTCGCGAAGCGACTCAGCGCACTGCGTTGGTCCGGCTTTGCTGGACGCACAGCCGAGGGCGGCTATGCTCCTGCACCGTCCACATCGTCTCTCGCCACAACCAGTGCACCCCCTTCATCGCTCTACAGGCCGGACTGGGTGATGGCGCCTTCGCTGGCGCTGGAGACCTGGGCGGCGTATTTGGCCATGACGCCTCTGGTGTAACGGGGGGCGGGGGCGGACCAGTCTTGCAGGCGGGCGGCGATTTCGGCGTCCGAGAGCTGGACGTCGAGGCGGCGGTTGGGGATGTCGATCTTGATGATGTCGCCTTCGCGGATGGCGGCGATGGGGCCGCCGACGAAGGCTTCGGGGGCGACGTGGCCGGCCATGAGGCCGCGGGTGGCGCCGGAGAAGCGGCCGTCGGTGAGCAGGGCGACGGTCTCGCCGAGGCCCTCGCCGACGATGGCGGAGGTGACGCCGAGCATCTCGCGCATGCCGGGGCCGCCCTTCGGGCCTTCGTAGCGGATGACGACGACATCGCCAGCCTTGATCTCCTTGCGGGTGACGGCGTCCATCGCGTCTTCCTCGCGATCGTAGACGCGGGCGGGGCCTTCGTGGTGCAGGCGCTCGTGGCCGGCGACCTTGATCACGCAGCCTTCGGGGGCGAGGTTGCCCTTAAGGATGACGAGGCCGCCGGTCTTCTTGAGCGGGGCATCGACGGTGACGACGACATCCTGTCCGGCGGTCGCGGTGGCGGAGGCGACATCTTCGGCGAGAGTATGGCCGCTGGGGGTGGCCTGCGAGCCGTCCATGTAGCCGCCATCGACAAGGCGCTTGGCGACGAGCTGGACGCCGCCGGCCTTGTCGAGATCGGCGGCGAGGTAGCGGCCGCCGGGGCGGAGGTCGGCGATGAGGGGCGTGCGATCGCTTACGGTGTCGAAGTCATCGATTGTCAGCGGGATGTTGGCCTCGCGGGCGAGGGCGAGCAGGTGGAGGACGGCGTTGGTCGAACCGCCGGTGGCGGCGACGCCGGCGATGGCGTTCTCGAAGGCGGCGCGGGTGAGGATGTCGAGCGGGCGCTGGTTGCGGCGGAGGACATCCATGATTGTCTCGCCGGCGCGGAGGCCGACATCGTCCTTGCGGGGATCGACGGCGGGGACGCTGGCGCTGCCGATCGGCGAGAGGCCGATGAACTCCATCGCCAGGGCCATGGTGTTGGCGGTGAACTGGCCTCCGCAGGCGCCAGGGCCGGGACAGGCGACCTGTTCGAGCTGTTCGAGCTCTTCGTCGGATATCGTACCGGCGGCGTTGGCGCCGACGGCCTCGAAGACGTCCTGGATGTTCACGTCCTTGCCCTTGTAGGTGCCGGGCATGATCGAGCCGCCGTAGACGATGATGCCGGGGATGTTGAGGCGGGCGAGGGCCATCGAGGCGGCGGGGATGGTCTTGTCGCAGCCGACGAGGCAGACGAGGGCGTCGAACATATAGCCGCGGGTGCAGAGCTCGATGGAGTCGGCGATGAGCTCGCGGGAGATGAGGGAGGTCTTCATGCCTTCGGTGCCCATGGTGATGCCGTCGCTGATGGCGATGGTGTTGAACTCCATGGGGGTGCCGCCGGCCTTGCGGACGCCCTGGGCGACCTTTTCGGCGAGGAGGCGGAGATTGAAGTTGCAGGGCATGGTGCCGATCCAGGTGTTGGCGATGCCGACGATGGGCTTGGCGAGGTCTTCCTTGGTGAAGCCGATGCTGTAGTAGTAGGAGCGGGCGGCGGCGCGGGTGGGGCCGTCGGTGATGGTGCGGGAGTTGTGCTTGGGGTCGAATGTCATGTGGTTCTCCGGGCGTAGTCGTTAGGGGTTTCCGACGGCTTCAGGGGAAGCCTCTGGATCTCGCTTCGCTCGAGGTCGCTGGTCGTTGGAGGCGAGGCTCCGGTCGCCGTTGCTTGTTTGATTGTATTTGAAGTTTTCGTTTTTCGGGGTGGTGAAGCTGGGGGAGGCGGGCGGTAGGTTCGGGGTGGGGGCGTTGTTTGATTGAACACGGCAGGGAGTGGCGGTTCA